>Ga0123354_10013919_pt1 | contig 12507 bp, 9 predicted proteins | sample TergutLab28metaG_2_FD_97872 | JGI IMG/M metagenome (GOLD analysis project Ga0123354, IMG submission 97872) | Labiotermes labralis P4 segment gut microbial communities from Petit-Saut dam, French Guiana - Lab288 P4 | ecosystem: Host-associated > Arthropoda: Insects > Digestive system > Gut ... | reverse complement strand
TATGTTTATTGGACCGTGCATCATTGTGATAGTTGAAGAATAAAAGACCAACTTGATGTCACTCGCTATTTTATTTCACTTCTTATGTGCTCAACATGTTTCGGACATTAATATATCCATCATCAGGAGCTTGTGAATATTCTGTTGAATTACCACACTGGTTGCAGGCTGAAGCACAAAGCTGTGCTTCAGCCTGCAACATGGATACCACTCCAACCCAACCACACCGAAACTCCCAACACACATCGAACCAAGAACAATACGACCAATGTTGTAATTCAACAGAATAGTTGCAAGCTCCTGATGATGGATATATTAATGTCCGAAACATGTTGAGCACATAAGAAGTGAAATAAAATAGCAGGTGACATCAAGTTGGTCTTTTATTCTTCAACTGTATACAAAATTGCTAAGTCCATTCTGACAATGCACATATAAATAAAGTTCACATTTTACTTTATGCTCATAATTACAAACATATCTTAAAGTTGTTTAATTGTTTGGTTGAGTAATGCCACTGTTAATGATCCACTGTGTTCTTACACACGACTATTTTGAATTAAGGTTATTTGGAAAACATCCATGCTACTGGATTACAGAATGCAGTATAACAAACATAACTCAAGGTTGAGAAAATTATCTTAGACTACAAGGATCCGATGACGACAAAGCACATTTAGTGGTATTCAGTTGCTAAACACTGGCTTACAGACAAAGTCCAAACACTGAATGGTTTGCAGATACCTGTCACAAGCTCTTGTGAATTAAAATAATCTTGGATGCTCTAACTAGAGTTTCACAGATAACTGTCATAACACATTAGCAGGCAATTGGGGTAGGGGGTTGATCTACTATATAGAATCCTTTCAGTTATTGTGGTTGCTAATTGTATCAGAGACTTTAATTAGCAAGTATATAGAAAATCAGTGATAATTTGCTATAAGATCCACAAATCAGCATATATTTATGTGAAGGCAACAATATAATCCACAATCCTTCAAGCCTTAAATTGTGTCTCTGTCATAAAGCATTTGTATTATATGCTGAAACGGTTAATAGAACAGATTTATCTGCTGGTACATGATGCCATACAGCCTGGTACAAATTTGCTGTTTCAGAGACATCAACTTCCTCCATTTTCAAGGTAAAAGACTCTCTTTTTACCTCGAAAATGGAGGCAGCAGGTTCCTGCAGAATACTGGTGATTTTATACTAGACTACAGTGTCATATCCCAGCACACCACACCCTTCAGAGCCACTAAGTGAGAACTTCAAAAATCATACCTGATATTTGTTCAAACAAAAACTGTAAAAGTATTATTCACGATGAATGGGAAGAGGCTGTTAAGAACAGTCCCCGTAGGGAGGCTTTGAGTTTTTTCACAGCACTGCTGCTGAAGATTCAGGTCTTCCAAAATGCAGTAAATAGATCTGGTACAGACACGGAATACCCGGAACAGCTCCCTGATATAAATACAAGTCTGCATGGTTTGTGTTAGAATAAATAAGAATTACAGTTCATATTCAACCTCACGATTAAATAAGTAACTTGTTTGAAACTTACATTTTAAACCAACCTTTAACATACATCATATGTAGTAAGACGCGGCACATATAATATAACAATGAGACACTTTCATGTAACCACTGTTGCCATGGAAAAGCAGCAAGTGCTTAACATCATGAGTGTAAGTCTGTATTCTTGTCTTAGTTATCCAGGATGTACAATGCATCCTTACAGCACCATGATACGCCACCTGCAGCCTTTCTGGCCCTACCATATTTTTTCACATTATCTCATAAATGTAGAATTTTTGTTAAAAAATAAATGAACACAAAATGTGTCTTTTGATTTCCTCTACAGCTTTTGTCCAAAACATTTCTCATTTTATGAGGAATTCAGCAAGACATTATCACAAATGTAGATAGGTTTCATGTGAAGTGCCTATAATTCTTGTAAGATTTTAAACAAAATTCATTTTCTCAACAGATTTCCAAAAAATCCTCAACTATCAAATTTCATGAAAATCCATCCACTGGGAGGTGAGCTGTTCAATGCAGACAGACAGACAGATGGACATGGCAAAGCTAATAATTGCATTTTGCGATTTTTGCGAACACACCTAAAAACGTGGGATCTCAACATGAAGTCGGAAGTACAATGTTTGTATGCTTTTATGTATTTATGACGAAAATACATAGCATGGTACTTAGATTTTAATAAAGTTTATAGTTATGCTGGTTGAAAAATTTTACTGCATTTAATGTTAATAAAAATCAAACCAGATGCAACAGCATGCAGATATTTATTTACTGCAAAGTCACTCTACATGTTTCGGGTGTCACAGCACCCATCATCAGGAGTACTAAAAACTGTTACCGCAGCCTCCGGTACAGGTCATAATACTGGTACAGCTACTTCCCTCCAACATGGCCTGGTCAGGCCTGATCAGAATATAAGCATCATTTTTGCATGGGGTCATTAACAGACACTTATTAATGTATTTAATAAATTTAATTCATTGGATAAATATGAAGGCTTCATGTTTCATTCTTCACCATATATTAATGGCAATGGGCTGTTGGTTCAGAAGCTTGTGGACATAAAATCCGGCCACGTTTGAGGGAAGTAGCTGTACCAGTATTAAGACCTGAACCGGAGGCTGCGGTTACAGTTTTTAGTACTCCTGATGATGGGTGCTGTGACACCCGAAACATGTAGAGTGACTTTGCAGTAAATAAATATCTGCATACTGTTGCATCTGGCTGAATTTTTGTCAACACTGAATTACGATGCACGGAACCATGAGCTTAAAATTTACTGTATTTGTTATGTACACTTCTAGCAAGTAGACCAGGATGTTGATAACACCTGGTTTGCCAGTTGATATGCACTGAACTAAATGGGAATGCCACTTACTCAACTTGTGGTCAATGACCTAGCCCCAGTTTCTTATCCAACAATCATTCATGTGTTTTACTAATCTATTCACTAGCATTATCATGTTCCCACAGCACACAAAGTGTTATCACGTGTGAATATTTCCATTGTTATTATTTCACTACCGCACTTCAGAGCACTGTGAAAAAGTTCCTCACTGTATTAATCATGACATGTGAAGTTTTCCTTGCACACACCATGCAGGCATATAGTGGAATTGTGGTATAACTCCACTCATTCTTAACCTCGGCATTAGACGGGGTTGAGTGGTCATATTCACACCCCATCCCCTTTAGCCCAGAAAAACAGTTCCCACTACCCATTGAATATCAGGCAGGGTGGACTCCAGAGCTAGTCTGGATGTTTCATAGAAAAGGCACAGCTCTCATCCTTGCCACGATTCAGGCACCAGATCACGCGGCCCATAGCCTTTTCATGATACTGACTATGCTGACACAACTCTTTTCAATACTGACATTACAACCAAATATATACAAATCTGCAACCTCATAAGATGAAATTTTGTCTGATCTGTCTCCCAGTTCAAAATTAGGAAAACGAGTCTGAAATTTATACAATTCCAGAATATAAGCATACATTTTTGCATGGGGTCATTAACAGACACTTATTAATATATTTAATAATTTTAACTCATTGGATAAATACGAAGGCTTCATGTTTCATTCTTCACCAGATATTAATGGCAATGGGCTGTTGGTTCAGAAGCTTGTGGGCATAAAATAGGCTAACAAGAGCCACATACAACAAAGTGCAGAAGTCTCCCCATCACAAAATATTTTGCAAAATAAGTCCATCATATAGTTGCTCTGTGATCTGAGAAATGTTGTGCAGTAACGTGGTGTTATGGATTTGTATTACTGACTGATAGTTTATAAATAATTAAAGCATCCAAGGCAACCATGTAAATTACTTGCATTCAAATAAATCCTACATATTTTGTCACAAGTTCACATCAGCATGAGGTACATATCCATGTTAAAAATAATTAAAATGATTTTAATATCAAATAAATAGACTAAACCATTTTCATTCTTTCTAATAACAAAGAAAAACAACAAAAACAATAATAAAAATACCATCCCACCACCATTACATTAAAAACATGCAGGAGTGCAAACTGGTAAGGCAGGAGTGACAGAGCACCACTTCTCAAGATATTCCAAAAAATGTGCAAGTTTTGTTCAGGCATATTCTTATCTTTTTGTAAACTGTACAACAGCAATGCAGCTATTCAAAAATTGTCTTTGGTGTTTGATTTGATGGTGATAATTACTGACTCACAAGAGCTAGGCATACAAGTTCTGATAAAGAGCTGAACACAAACATATCTACACACTACATGTGGAATATTGTTTGTTAAGTCAAAATAACTGTTGCCCTCACAGTTTTCCACCAAAAATAACATTTATAATTATTACTGATATTGTGATGGTGCAAAAATATTGAAATGTTATCCAAAAAATTAACATAGAATCTGTGTTGAAGTAGTAAGTTCATGAGGACTGCAATCTTCTGGGATGTTATACTGTGTCGATGGATGAGTGGTGCCCAGTGTTTTGAAAAATCATGTTGTCTTCGTCTGCAGCAGTAAGTCACCTTGGTCCCCTTACACGACAACAGAATCATTCAAAACATAATGGATCACTTACCCAACAACACAGTGTCACATCCCAGAAGACCTCAATCCTCAGCAATGTCAGTGTGAGAACCTCAAAAAAGAGGTACAGTTTTCCCTGTTCACACCATGACGGCACACAGGACGAGTAGAGATACAGCTTCACTCATTCTTAACCTCAGTATTACAAGGAGGTGAGTGATTAACTGCACACCCTGGCAGCTTTACCCCCCAGGAGAAAAACCCAGTTCCCATTAAACAGGAGACTGGGTGGGCTCCAGATCCAGTCTGGATGTTCTGGAGAAGAGGAAAACCTCTTGCCCCTACCGGGATACGAACCCTGGACTGTCCAGTCCGCAGCCTAATTGTTCAGAACCTCAAATCCCGTGTAATACATTCTTCACAAAAGTAAAGTAACATATATAGTGACAGTACTACTAAAAGTGGCAGTGAAAGTAGTAGTAAGCACCATAACTATATCACAATATGACTATATGACTATCAGACAAGAGGAGGCATAAAGCTGAATTACCCACCAAACACAACAAAACACCGTAACTGAATAATAAAATTCTTACAATAAAAGCCAACGAGAAACATTATTTCTCAAAATACAATATGGTACATAAGGTAGTCAAAACACAACTATAGATATATTTGTAGCATTGATGGCTAAAGCTAGCAACTACATGTTTCGGCCTTCTGTAATGGCCATCATCAGGTTGTACAATACTTAGTGTAGAATAACTATACAATATGCAATGCAACAATATGGCTTGATAACGAGATATCGATCACCATAACAATATATATATATATATAGAAGTATATATATATATATATATTATATATATATAGTTGGCACTGCAAGTTATGTCAACTGTCTGTTAGTGAGGTTGGGATGGACCTGACCTCGCTAGCAGTCAACATAACTAGCATGACAAATACCCTATTGCTGCATACACAGTGTTGAGACTCCTTATGATGGACAGTAGATCTGAGTTCTTTATCATAAATGAATTTGAGAAATATTGCAGCTTGTTGGCTTTTATCATAAGAATATATCACGATGCACAGTCCTCTGACTATAAAATTGAAGAATAAAACTCTGTAACACCGCCATTCTCGCATCCTCCAGATGTCACAAGCACAGGAAAACAGCAGCATTATTAATAGGTTTGATGCTTTACTCCGTTTACTGAAGGAAGTTCTGCAGCAATTAAGAAAAATACCAAACTTCCATCAGATTTAACATTACGATTTCAGTCTTCTGGAATGTAGCATTGTGTTGTCCGGTAGTACCGTTACTTACAAGAAATGTGCCACCCCAGTGTTCAAGACACAAGAACAAGTTGTGAGAGGAAAAATGTTATGGCTAAGGGAAATTAATGTTTAACTGAATTTGTTTGGTTTGGAAGTGACACCTGAAACAAGCTTTAGTGAACATGGGAAAGAGCCCTTTGGTTCTACACAAGGTGTGAAATTTATCAACTGAGCAGTTATTAGTCTTTCAAGAAAGATTCTTTTCCATGCAGTTCATTAGATTAGAATCAAATGTAGTTAAGACTGAATATTACAGTCCAAATTCTGGGTTTATCTTTAGATACGAATATTTAATAGAATATTATACATCTCAGTGTAAGAGGATTCTTACAATGGTACAGTCATCTACACAGGACTTCATTAGCCTTGAATACAGAATTCTGTTGTGTTTCCTAAATTACTAATAACTGTAACAAAATTGCTAGGAAGGCATTGCTATCCATAGTACAATAATTGTAATTACACAGCTAGCCTCTGTTTATACATTTCACAATCCTGATGATGGCCCCCTTGGGTCAAAACATGTTCCCTTTTTATAAAAAAAAAAATATTGTTTTTGTGGTAAAAACGTTGTGTTGACTGCATCATTTACATATAATTAAGGAAAACTTTAAACATATACTAAATTATAAAGTAAAACCTCACAAACTTTTTTGACCACAATAAGATATGATATGCTTCTAATTTACACTGTAAGGCAAAATTTCATTACTGCATACTTCAGGTCATGAAATTTGGACACTATGCACTTAGACAATCCGAACTGGTGTACTATGTATAAGTAATGCATGGAAAGAATCCATGATATAAAAGCAGCACTCAGGACATTCAAACTGTTACAGTAACAAAATTACAAATGTCTTGTACTTGTATCGACGTTGTAGTTGTTCAATTAATATCCTCTAGCTTACAAATAAAATGTTAATAGTCTACAAACTCTTCTTCAGAATTCTTAAAGTTCTTTACATTACGGAAACATGAAATGCTGCCAAACATTGAGAGATGTCTGGTCAGGAAGAATGGTGATGTTACAGAGTTATATTCTAGAATTTACTCAAAAACATTTACAACAACACTTGAAAACTGCATTGTACTATTTTATTAATTCCAAAGAAAAACTCAACTAGTAATAAAAAGCAAAACTTGATTCTTTGAGGCTACCTGTAGGTTGGCAAGTTCTTCTTCGAAGTGCCTAAGTCGAGTAACTTCCACTTTCAAACTCTCGATTTGTCCAGAGGCCTCTTTCAGGGCATCTGCTTTCTCTGCTACTTCCTGCTCCTTTACCAGTAACTAACAACAAAATGAAAATGAGGTTAAGTACAAAATGTAGAATTTTAAATGGCACTGTAGTAATTACAAGTACCAAATAGTGCAAAGAAACAAAACAGAGAACTAAATGCAAGTTGTAGAATCTTTTAAGGCACCAAATTTATCCAAAGAACAAGTAACTGCAATAAAATGACAAAGGAGGATAAGAACAAACTGGAGTGCCAAGGTGGGGATCAAATTTACTACAGGGAAATAGAATTCAAAAAGCTTACCTACCAAATGTTTAATCTTTGACATTTCTTGAGTCTGAAATCCTTCCAGTTGCTCAATATCTTCCTGATATTGTAAAACTTTTTTCTTGTGTTCTATAAAAGAAAGGAACACTAATACAGTCTCTGGCAAGTCACTAAATACAGATAACAACAGAACATCGGGCAAGATCTTAACGGCAGAAACACTACAAGAAAAATTGGTACTGTTAATGAGAACAGTATGTATGTGCTACAGATATAATTCCTCTGTGATACTGCAACGCAAGAAAATAAACACACAACCAGAATGTCTTTTGAGAAGAAAATTTTTACCTCCTAAGCATGGTTCAATCAATTCTAAATGGTTTCTGAGTTTAGATGCATTCTAACATATACAAAAGATTTACTTCATTTGGTTTAATTAGTTAAATTATGGTCTGATTTATAATAATTTGTAAATTCACATGTCAGCTTACAGTACTAAACCATCTACTGTTATTCACATTCTATAACCCAGTTTTGACAAGCTTTAGGCTAAGAATTCTACCTCAGTAATTCTTTGCATAACATGAACAAGGAATAAATATTCTGAAATCAGTTTTATTGAATGCTTTGTACTTCATGTGCATATGGTATAGCACAGCCTCCCCACACTACTTGTCACATTCAGACATGCAAGAGGAAACTGAAGAAAACAACACAACACACCATCAGCTACTTTTAAGGCCTCTTCAAGATTTAGTTTTTGCTGCACAACTTCTCGTTTCTCTTCCTCCAGTACATTTTTTTCTTTTTCAAGAAGTTCTAAAGATCTCCTCCACTCTTTTTGCTTTTCTTCCATTTGTTTCTTCCATTCCTCTTCTTTACTTTCCCATTTTTTGGTCCATTCCTCTTCCAATTTTTGTAGCTTCCGCCTCCATTCATCTTCACGCCTTTCGAGCCTTTTCATTTCCTTCTGGTTAAGCACCTATAATTCAAACACAAATTTTTGAACATACAACAAGGTAAAGTAAAAAGGTAAAGTGCACCCTTGTACAGGCACTGAGGCTCTGTACAGACCGTATGGCCCACACAGGGAGTAGAGGTATAGCCCTACTCTTTCTTGATCATGGCACTAGAAGGGGTGAGGGGTCAGTGTCACATCCTGGCTGCTCTTTACCCCTGGGAAAAACCCAGTACCCATTGTACAGGAGCCAGTCCCTATACTGACTACACGACCCGGCCCACACTATAACAAAGGTACCTGTGTTTAATTAAAGTGTAATTCATGAAGATGTACAAGAGAATGGAGACAGAGTTCCATGAAATATTTAACCTTGGCATGAGATGGAGGTGAGTAGCTTCATAAAGTTTTCAAAACTTCCTGCTAATACATTTTTTAATAAATAATTACTCTCTGCTGCTTCATACCTGCTTTCAGCACAAACAGCTGTAACAAAGCATACATCAAAACAATCTGCAAAATCTACTAGTACACAAAGCAAGTAATTTGAGTGTCATATCCAGCTTTAGGCATTGTGACATACCCAAATCTGCTGTTTTCTGATATGCCAAGTGTCAGGCTTGTTGCATACATCAGGGCAGTCATAGGCAAATTTACAAATGAGGCCCTGGTGGAAACAGAGATAACTGAAGCATTCAGAAAAATGTCGCAGCTCACCACAAATCCACATACAGCATCCTGAAATTCAATGCAGGGGTCATCCACAAGAACCAGAATCTAATCACGTGTTACAGAATGACTTCACAGTACTTTCTCAAACAGCCAGTTTAAAAACACTGTTAACAGTTTTAGTTTTTAGGCGCATTTGCAAAACTGTGGAAAGTAACTATTAGCTTTATCATGTCTGTGTGTCTAGCTGTGTGTCTGTCTGTCTGTCCACATGCAACAACTCAGCTCCCAGTGGACAGACTTTTATGAAATTTGATGTCACTTTTTTTAAATCTGTTAAGAAAATAAAAAATCTGAAAAGAATAACAGGTACTTTACATGAAGACCTGTGTACATTATGAATATAACTAGCTCAATTCTTCTCAGAATGCGAGATATTTCATACATAAGTTGTAGAGGTAATAAAAACAGACATTTGATGTTCAATAAATTTTTCTGAAATTTGTGCTGTTTATGAGATAATGTGAAAAAATTTTGTAGGGCCAGATCACATACGACAACGTAGCATGGTGCTGAGAAGATGCACCTTGCATGACGGATAACTAGGGCAAGAAAACAGACGCACACTCACAATATGCAATATGTATTGCTTTTCCATGGAAACATGGTTACCTGAACATGCCACACAGTTACATTATACAAACATGGCCTGCATTGTTCTGCATTATAGTCATGCTATAAAATATGTATTACTTCAAAATACCTAATGATGGTTTTTAAAACACAGTGGCCAAACTATTCAAAGTGTCTTTATATCTTGTAAAGTTGTTGCTGTGCACAGTACGACTGTACACGGGAGACCAGTGGTATGGCCAATGCTGGCTTAAGCTCAGCACAACAACAGTGGTCAGCTTCACATACTGGCAACTCTACCCCTTGACATGTTTAATGTATTAAACGCAAAAATTCCTCGAAAGCAAGTTGCCTTCAGGCTTTCTAAAAGCTTTGGTTTGAAAATAAGAGACAATTTCACAGCACAAAGCTGTAGAAACAAGTTATGTAAGTCCACTAATTAGTGTGACAACAAGCCTACCATCTCAGTCTGAGATTAGCCTTTTCCAAAATGCATTTAACTAACAGTCTATTATCCCAACACATATCACAATGCCTTCCCATAAGAGCAACCATCTTCCAACTGTTTGTGAAAACTACAGTACTTTTTTCAAAATCAATGAGATTCACATGCACACTGAAAAGGTATGTGTCTTTTGGAAAACAACATATGGTAATACTTATAAAATGCTGTCATATGGCAAATAATAAAAAGTAGGTGATCTAAGGTTTACACATTACAATCTTCTGGGATGTGATATCATGTTGGTTGGTAGTATGTTACCAGTGTTTCAATAGGCTTTGTTCCCCCATCAGCAGGGTAGCGAAAAAAGTGTGTTATCTTAATAAAAAGTAATATAACAAATTTTGGGGGGCAAATTCAGTATTGCCCCCATGCAATGCTCAAATTTCTGCATATGCAAATGACGTTATCAGTTTGTCTCAGGTGTAATACATCATGAGGCAGAAAGTGAAAAAACTATGACTGCAGGAAAGAGCCAATTTCACCCTCATTGTCATTTTCATTCTCTTATCCATACTACCTAAAAACCGAATGCTAATGTGCTGAAAAGTTACTTTCTCACAACCAAAGAAACTGCATTAATTGGTTATAATTGCAAAGAAAATTCTCACCTTTCCATCAGCAAGCTTGATTTCTGAACTGTCTCGTCTTTTCAGTGGAGTGGGGGATGACACCAGCTCTTCTCTTACACCATCAGGCGAGAGACTACCCAAACTGGAGCCAGAACCTTGCCTTGAATGGTGCCCTCTGGATCCACTGCCATAGTTAATTTTCTGTGGAGGACTACTTAGTGCTAGTTTAGTAGGATCACTACCTGTCTCTTCTTTGATTTTATTTTTTAAACTGGCAAACATGTTTTAAGAATGTTTTCCAGACACCTGAAACGATACACAACATAACAGATATTACAACACTTTAAACACTCTTAAAATATAACGCCAAACATGACATAAGAACATTACATGACGATGATGTACTACACAAATGACAGACTTTTTCGTACTTACACCTTCAACCGATCAATATGTACAAAAAAATTGATCACCCAGGATCGTCATTAGATCCGAACCACAAACTCTTCACACGCGTTACATTTTACCCTGGTGCTATGAGTCACTGTGTAAACGAAAGCTGTACAAATGGGACACGAAACCACCTTCGACATTCAACCGCCATTTTTAGCCGACGTCATTGAAGATCCCTTAAAACGATATTAATTTTAAAATTGATTGTGATTAATTCCGTCATGGCCTCCTCTGTTACATGTGATTCCAGTAGACTCATTTCGGCGTCACACGGTAAAGGTAAAGGTAAAGTGCACCCTTGTACAGGCACTGAGGCTCTGTACAGGCTGTAGGCCCATAGGGGGAGTAGAGGTATAGCTCTACTCTTTCTTGACCACGGCACTAGAAGGTGGTGAGGGGTCAACGTCACGCCCCGGCCGCTCTTTACCCCCGGAAAAGACCCGGTACCCATTGTACAGGAGGCTGGGTGAGCCCCAGGGCCAGTTTGGACAGGCGCGGAAAATCTCGCACTCATCGGGATTCGATCCTCGGACTGTCCAGCCCGTCAGCAGTCGCTAAACCGACTACGTCACCCGGCCCACCCGTCACACGGAGCTATTCATAATTCCAACAGGTGCCTTCCCGCCTTGTATCTGAGAACAGAAAGGGAATATTTTTCCGAAACGCTGTGTTTATATTCAAACTTTGAGCGTTGGACAAAGTAAAATGGAGAGTGGCTTTAATGTGTTATAGTCAGAACCCTACAAAATTGTTGTAATATTTGGCACATGGTCATATCTCTATATTTCATCAACGTGACTTTGTTCCAGATGCTTTCCAAATTGTATGCAAAACATGACCCCCTATTCCAACCTGCCCATCACCGACATCCTCCCCCTAGTGCACCTAATAACACCTGCACCACACACCCCTCCCATCAAACAGGCACAAAGCATGCATCAGAACACCCGCTCCCGATACACCAGACCTGAAAAACGCACGAGGCAGATACCAGTCCAACACCACGACACACCCATTTGCACACGACATTCGCATACACACGAGGTTCCATCTAGGTTTACTACACACTACCCCACAAAAAAGACATTACAGCTAATGTCTGCCTTTTCCCCGCTTGTTACAGCGCAGCACACCACGTGCAGTAACACACGTCTTGTTCTCCTGAAGATGGGCATAATGATGCCCGAAATATGTTGAGAAAGTATTGATGATAAACATCTAACTGTTGCATCTTGTTGGTTTTCTCTCGCGCTTTACAATGTCGGTACTGTAAGTACTGGCTAGCAAGTGGAACAATGTTAATGGTATTAAATAT
>Ga0123354_10013917_pt1 | contig 12508 bp, 4 predicted proteins | sample TergutLab28metaG_2_FD_97872 | JGI IMG/M metagenome (GOLD analysis project Ga0123354, IMG submission 97872) | Labiotermes labralis P4 segment gut microbial communities from Petit-Saut dam, French Guiana - Lab288 P4 | ecosystem: Host-associated > Arthropoda: Insects > Digestive system > Gut ... | reverse complement strand
TCTGGATCTCATTCGTCGGTTTCATGTCTGGAGGACACGCAGGTATCTCTGGCGGTTTCATTCTGGAACTCATTTCTGGATCTCATTCGTCGGTTTCATGTCTGGAGGACACGCAGGTATCTCGCGCGATTTCATTCTTGGAACATGCGTGGACCTCTTGCACGGCTTGATTCATGGAACATGCGGAGACGGATCACGCGGCTTCATTTCTAGGATATTCATCTGCGGCTCGTACGATGGGATACCTGGAATGTGCATCTCGTTCATTAGGCTTCCTGGAACACTCACAAACATCTCGCAGAGCTGATTTCAGTAATGTGGACATGTAGATGCATCTCATACGACAGGATTCCTGGAAGCTGCACACATACTTTTCGCGCGTGCAGTGCCTGGTGCAAGCACAGCATTGTCGATGTCGCTGAAAATGTTTTTCCCTCAGTGGACCGTGGAGTAGAACGTTCCCTGCCGGGATTTATCTGCGGCAAAACGCTTGCGCATTCTTCCCATTTGCAGTCAACAGTTCGACCCCCCAAGTTGTATCTTGTTAGCTGTGTAGGGTGCCTATCTGCTTGTTGCCCTACGCTGTGTCTGAACCTTGGTCTGTTTGGAGGGGGGCTGGAATTACATTTTGTGTCCGTGGAATGAACACTTGGTACACCATAGCGGTACAGGATTAAAAAATCACAAATTGAAACGCGACGGAGTAGTTCTGTGAAGTCACGAGCTGTCTCTTGCACTGCTTTACATTTGTGACAGTGCGTGAACGCCAATGGTTGTTCATAAGCTGCTTTGCGCGTCGATGGAAAAGACACTTCGCTTTATGCAATCTTGTGTTTTAAGGTGTCATGAGCTGCCCACTGCTAACCGTCAGCGGCACAAGAGGTTTCGCTTTTTCCGGACACGTTCGATAATGGCGTTCAGAAAATGACATGAACGCATATTCGATATGACCTATTTTTTTTTAAAGAAATTTTCGGCAAGAGGCAGTTTTAAATACATTTACACACACACACACACACACACCTTCCATCCTAGTGACTGCCATGTCGTGTTGGGGTCTCGTGCAGTGACGGTGATTGCGGTAGCCCTGAACCGGTCCGGCGCTATAGATAAGCTGGTAGGGACTGTGTGGGCCGGGATAGCGTAGTCGGTTTAGCGACTCCCTAGGGGTTGGATGGTCCGGGAATCGAATTCCGGTGGGGACGAGATACTCCTCGCCCGTTCAAATCGGCCCTGAGACCCACGCAGCCTGCTCTACAATGGGTACCGGGCCTCTTTTCCGGGAGTAAAGCGGCCGGGGTGTGGTGTTAACCACTCACCCTCATCTAGCGCGGAGATTAAAGAAAGAGTAGAGCTATACCTCTTTGCTTTCATGGCTGGTTGTATGGTGAACTTTACCTTAGTGGGGACACAGTGGTGTCGAACACAAAAGTCTCTGCCCCTACTGGGATTTGAATCTGTGCTGTCCAGTCGGTGCGCGGTCACATTACTGACTCACCAATGCCGACCCATTAATTAATCTACGAAATTATAATGGTATACGATGTAACAACAGAAAACGTGAGTTTTCGTCTACTGAAAATAATTCGTAATGTATACAGTATAAAGTTGAGCAGAAATCGCTGCACTGGAGGAACTCCATATTGTCAGTCGTGAAATATGCAAGCCTTTTTGTGCTTCATACACGTATTTGTTCAGTCGTTTCGATACGAATTTTCGTTCCACGTTCGTTTGGGAAGTACCGTTGTGTATGGAGAAAGCATGAGATGTTGATAGGTTTCGTGCCAGGGCTTAAGTGGGTGCTCCTACACAATTGGATTAGACACATGCGCGTGTCCTGGCTACTGTTATTCTAAGAATGTTACCCCGTTCATGGTTAGTCAGCTTCTCACTGCACACAGAAACAACAAGCTTTATACTTCCCTCTTCTGAGGTGTGACGCCGTGAAGACTGAGAGATATGTCCAGACGTCTCCAAGCAGTGTTTGCGTCCATCTTTAGGACAGTCTGCGGGGAAGAATCAATTTCTGAGGTGAGGTTACTCATAGGGAAGGTACACTCCATTGATTTGCTAATCATAAGAATGGCGATCAGCAGGAGATGTTGGTATTCCTCACATTCCCAGTGTTTGGTCTTTTTTAAAGGTTCGAGCACACTGGTCTCAGAAGCCTCTTAATGAGAGTCCGGTGTCATACCCGGCGACCAGTAGATACGCTCACCACACTTCACGTCCTGCTTTTTTCACCATTCAGACATGTCTAATGATGATTAGGCATCCGCTTCTTTAAACTTTTACTTTTGCCACAAGAATCTTGCTTCATGTTTCTGAAGCTAGGCTCTGCAGTTAATATCGTATGAAGTGCAGTGAGAACAGGAATATCAGTATTTCAGTCCTCATTTCTTGCATAAATCCACCATGTTTATGTGTATTTCCTATGATATTCTTGTAAAAATTGTGGCAGTCATACTAAACAGATGGTTCTCTATATTTAAAATGTATAAAATATATCATTCCAGGAAAACACCATTCCATCACCGTGGATTGATTACTGGTTCATTTGGCTATGGGGCAGAAATATTGTGTGTTAACAGTTGTACATCATCGTCTTCTTTTGCAAGGTAAAAGTAAGAAGTACAGTTCACCCTGCAACAGGCCGTGAGGGCCCAGACGGGGAGTAGAGGTATTGCTCTAGTCTTTCTTTAACCCCTGCCCAAGATAGGGGTGGCCGTTCAACGCCACGCCACAGCCGCTTTACCCCCGGGAATGAGCCGGTACCCATTGTACAGGAGGCTGGGTGGGCCCTAGGGCCAGTCTGGACGGCTGCGGAAAATCTCACCATCATCGTGATTCGATCCCCGGACCGTCCAGCTCGTAGCGGGCCCTTTGTAACTAAATGAAAGTGATGAAATGAAAGGGACTCGCAGGTTATATGCTGATTGTTAGGCATAATTCACCTAAATGTTGCCAAAAATCAAGGTAAAGTTGAAGTTGTCTCTGTGCGCGCCATGAAAGCGTATAGGTGGTGTGGAGGTACAGCTCCAGTACTTCTTAAACTCTGCACTAGATGTGAGGTGAGTGGTCAGCTTCACGTCCCGGCCGCTTTATCGCCGGGAAAGGGGGCCCGGTACCCATTAGGTGAACTGTTTGGTGGCTCCAAGAGCCGATCTGGAGCTTTGAAGAGCACAAAAATCCATTTACGTGTCTGTCTCCGGTATCTATACCGATTATGCCGTCTGGCCTCCCAGACGTATGGCGGAAAATGTTTCAAACTCCAGCTCATATACTAAAGCTGTGTTTCGTTTCGGCACCGGAGAAAAAGAATAGGAATTGACGAATTAATTAAGGCGCAGTTACGTTCTTTTTTATGCATTGACAACAGAAAGTTTTAAAAAGACGCCCTGTAGCTCCAGCATGTTTCAGTTCGTCACTTTATTCGCTTTTAACAACTAGTTTCGCCGTTCTATATTTCATGGATTTTCATGTTGGTTGAGTTCCACAGAAATGCGTCGACACACTCCAAGTGTGATTAACGTCGGACAGTGCCACTGACTCTGTATACATGAAGACCTGCGTACGGTTCTGCGCCTCTTTCGAGCCCAGATGTTTTGTTTAGCAATTCGCTAAATATTTATCGGTTGGAAAATGACTGAGACAGAAGTTGTAGCGTGTTATAGGGTAAATTTTATGCGTTAGTACACTTTCTCGGAAGTCATACAGTTTTAAAAACCATTGAACAGAGGGGATTTTGTTGCCGTTTCGTCTGATATTGAAAACCCTTGGATTGATTTCGTTATACTTGTACACTGGAGATTCTTGCTTGTCCACTTGCATGTTTTTTCTCACAAGAGCATCAAATGGAAAGTATTAGAAGAAGAACACCAGAATTGGTAACCTGTGCATGCGTACGTCCCTGAACTTCATATCTTCCACTCATATATTGAAGTTAATTATGTATACAGTTGTTTCCTTAGGTTTCTCCTGTTTCAAGTGTTTCTGCAGTCTTAGTTGTTAGGGTCAAAAATGCCTGTAAAAATTATTTTTAGATAGTCTAGGTTTATATTGATGACTAGCAAAGGCACCTGCATTTCTCTTAAAATATTCTGTGCTTGAATAAGGGAAGTGCCTGTTTATTTTGACATTTGTGTGAATGAGCAGGGACATTAGTTGATGCAACATCTTGCATCACTGCTGCAGCATGATGGCAGACAGCCCATTGCTTGCATCTATCCAGTTTGCTATGAGTCACAATCCGTGTATGTAAGTCACCAGCATTGTAGTTAATATTATGTTGTTATACACCATGTCTAAGGTACTTGCTGGAAATGTTCTCATTCAGCTCCAAGACATGTTTCACATCTAACAAACAGGTTGTCGATTGCATGTTGAAATTTTTAAGTTGAGCATGGTTAGAGGAAGTGACTAGTGAGAGGTAAATAATTTACCTGTATTATCTCATTAAACACTGTGGCACTGTATAGTGATCACTTTATATGTTAAACTTGCCAAACAAAATGGTGCCCTAAAGACAAGACTTGAGACAAACTGCATGCATGTTTAGTAAGATGACAGTAGAAACAAGAAGTGAAGTTTACCAGATTTACTCTTCTACCACTTTATCCTCATGAACAGAGTCCACAGTAGACAATGAAGAGGAGGCAGGGATTGTGGGAGAGCTATTCTGATTGTAGTCTGGGAGACAAGAATCCCTGTAGGCCTGCCAACCTAAATGTGACCTCTGGCTGGTCATTCAGTTGCATACTACACACTGGAAATGTTATACTGTTTGTGTAATAGGAAAGGTTTCTGACATTCATTTCTAACTATAAAGTGAATGCATTTGTTATCTTTCTTTCTTGGTCAGTGGGTTTGGCTTTCCTTGCTGATCTTCAGTTTCCCATACCCTTCTTTCCATAGAAAGAATATGGACATAACTGAGAACTGTCTCAGTGAGGAAATGTTATACAAATCGTGATAGGTGTTGTGAAAATGTCAGGTATTTTCTTCTGTCTTTATCTATAAAACTGTTGTTCTTGCCCCTGTCACATCTTGTCTCATTTCTGTTTATTTCATTTCCTTTAAATAGAGCATTTGCTTTTGACAGTTAAGAATATTCTTCCTTCCCATTTTTTATATAAGACTGTAAGACTACAAAACTCCAATTGTGTCTGTTTTTGTATGGTTGTGAAATCTGTCTCTCACATTAAGGGAGAGTCTGTAGCTTTAGAATGTTTAGGAACAAGCTGCTGAGTTTAATAAAGAGAAAGAGAATAGGTAACAAGAGAATGAAGGAACTTGCATAATGAGAATGTTGTAATGTGTAATTTTCACCATACAGTCTCAGAATGATTATATCATAGGGGATGAAATTCATGAAATATGTAACACACATGGTAGCCATGATAAATGCTGTCTGGTCAGCAGAGGAGGAGGAGGAGGAGAGAGGCTTGAGAAGTGGGTGGATAATGGGTATCAAAATGGACCATAATGAAATCAGAATGGGAGGGTTCTGAATGGATTCATACAGCTTATGTCTGAGACCAGTGACAGACCTTACTGATCATGATAAAAGGCAGCAAATTTCTTGAGTAGAGTAGTGACTGTGAAGTCCTGAGTATGGAATCTGCTTCTTAGAATTGGTTGGTTGGTTGACTGATTGGCTTGTTGGTTTGTGTTGAGCCTGTTTGTTCAGATACCATTTATTTACAGAGATGCCATGGTGGCCACATCTGAGCTGAGGTAGCCTGGTTTCCGTGGCCTGCTAGCTGACAGCAGCAGCCATGCTGATTAAGGAGTACCACATTCCACTTCCCCTCACTGTGGAAGAATATCGGATTGCACAACTGTATATGATTGCTGTGAGTTTATTTAAATGTTGAATAGAATCTGTACTTCACAACCATGCCAGATATCAGGTTCATAGCACACAGTGCTCAAGGTGATTTTTCAGCTATTGGGATGTATACAAATAAATCAATCGAACCCAGCACAACAATTAACTGAATAACAGTGAGGAACAGAGGATGAAACATGTTATAGAGTTATTGATATCAAGTGAGTAGAATATGCATGGGTACAAATGAGAACTGTTCAATAAATTTATGCTGTATGTTTTACAGAAAAAGAGCCGAGAAGAAAGCAAAGGTGCGGGTAGTGGAGTGGAAATTCTGGTAAATGAGCCATATGATGATGGGCCTGGTGGACATGGACAGTACACACACAAAATTTATCATGTTGGCAGCCATTTACCAGGTAATTAACATGCTACCTCTCCTGAGGTATTTTTATATCTGGCAGAGCAGCAGTGGAAAATCTATAGGCAGAAGTTGGAAGTACAGGCCAGGTTGTGAGAATGGTGGGAAATTTTTTCACTAGCAGAATGTCTGCTTATCAAAAAATATTACCCCTGTTCTATGGAGGGAGTTGGGCTTGTGTGGGGCTATTATTACATTTTTTTTTTAAGCTTTCATTTTTCTGTGCCTTGCAATGTTGTCATTTCTACATGTGACAGTGTTACATGATTGTTTATATCAATGATGCACATCATGTGGCTCTGGACCCTTTTCTGAGTGGTCTGTGGAACCTTTACTTTCTTGAGATTATAATGAAAATTAACCCCATGTAAATTCCATCAGGAACAGACATAAATTAATTTGTGTTACTTCCTAAAGAAGCTGTACCTGTCATCTTAATATAACACAAATATGAATTAAATGAATACAAGGTGATGTTTCAATGTTCTGATATTATGTTTTAAAAAACCCTTTGTGGCAGTTGTCATATCGTACATTGCTGAACGGCCCACAGTTACAAAAGGCTATGCACCACTGGTTTATGTGGTCCGTTTGTCAGTTACTTAGGCATAAGCCAGCTAGCCAGTTTATAAGTAGGATTTCATGGCTAATATAAATTTATTTCAATTTTATAAAACATGATGCATGTAGCCATGGCTCCAGAAATTTTCTTTCTCTCTCATCACACTTTGAATTAACAGAGACCATTTGCAATTATGAGCTTTGATGTTTAAATGCACAGGACTGATGCTTTTTTTGCAGCAGCAGCTGCCAACACATTCTAGATCACATGATTCAGGTGTTTTGTGTCAGTTGTTGCAATTCAGCATGTTGTGTGTTAGTAATAAGTGTTTTATTGGTGCAGTAATTTCTTTGTTTGTCAGAAACATGGCTGATAAATTGTTGGAACAAAAAATTATCATTAATTATTTGATGCCACTGATGTAATATTCAAGCATCCTACAATGACATTAAGGAAAGTGAATAGTGAGAATAATATAGGTTTTTGTGTGAGTTGAATAATTATCAGATGGAAGGTAAAAGGTCACAGACAGTGAAAGATCTGACCAGTAGAAGACTTCAGTTATTGCCTTTTTGCTGCATGACAGCTGTTCCATACACATGCATGTAGTGAGGTAGTGTTTTATAATATATGTGATATAGGTGTCTGTATGTCAGACATTTGGCCTGCCTCAGTGGATTACACAGTTCAGGACATGAGTGTCACATGACAAATATGCTGAAATGGGGAACAGTTCTCCTTGAGAAACTCATTCACTCAGCTGTTGAAGAAACTCACTGCCCCATGTGGAAGCTGAAGGTCTGCTGCTGTAATTACAAAAGCCCATCGCTGGACTCGGAATTTGAAGTCCATAGCTTCCATTTCTGTTTGACTGAAATGTTAATTTTACCATCCCGTCTATACCTGGATCTCCAAAGAAAGCACCTCAATTCATATTTTCTAATGACAAATTTTGTATATTTTTTCAAATCTTCTGTATATGTACCTGCACAAACCATTATCAGTAATTTGATAACTTTGATAATATTTTATGACGCTCTTAATGACTCGGTGCGGTTAATTATGTTTGTAGAAACAGCGTCTCTTGCATAACTTTTTTTAGTGTAACCATATTTAATATTTTCAAATATTTGAATCTTTGTCCTACTTTCCTTAACCTGGAATAACAACTCATCATGTTTCTTGAATTTTTATTTTAAAAAATATTTGAAGGACAATGAATATGGTAGCAGTTTAAAGCTGTGTGGTTTGTTTGCAGGATGGTTTAAGAGTCTGCTTCCTAAGTCAGCCCTGACTGTTGAAGAGGAGGCATGGAATGCATATCCCTATACAAAAACACGCTACACATGTCCTTTTGTAGAAAAGTTTTCCCTGGAAATAGAAACATATTACTATGCTGACAATGGGCATCAGGAGAATGTTTTTGGCCTATCTGGAAGTGATCTCAGGAACAGAATGATCGGTTTGTAAACATTTGTCATTCCATATGTGCAGTATGTAGATAGCGGCAAATTTAAAGATTACTTAAGTCTAAACAGGAGAAAAGTTTCTGGGTTAATTTGGCAGTTAAGTACTTGCTTGTCATTTGTACCAAACTTAATACTGACTGTCATCTCTGAATTTAAATAGCTCAATCATTCTTGCAGCAGATTCAAACCTGAATAAGACTAGTCACTTAAAAGAATTTATTTTTACTGTTAAAGGTATAAAATGTGAAGGTGAAGTGATCCCGTTACAGGCCCTGTGTGGCCCAGAGGGTGGGTAGAGGTATAGCTCTATTCTTCCATGATCGCAGCACTAGAATGTGGTGAGTGGTCAGCAGCTCACCCCGGCCGCACTTTACCCCCGGGAAAGACCCGGTACCCATTGTACAGGAGGCTGGGTGGGCCCCAGGGCTGGTCTGGACAGGCAGTTATTTTTATTATTACCAAGTAATTTTTGAAAACAAGTTTCAATGAAAAATGACAGACTTTTTTTTTGACGTTTTGCTGACCATGCATCTCAGTATATTTATCTCAATATTTAACCAACTTGATGCACAAAATTGTTGTTTTACAATAAGTTTATTTCATGCCTCTACATGTTTCGAGCACATGTGCTCGAAACATGTAGAGGCATGAAATAAACTTGCTGTAAAAGAAAAATTTTGTGCATCAAGTTGGTTAATTACTGAGATAAATAGACTGTATTTGTTTGTGGTATTTATATGGGCATGATTATATCCATTCAAGGCCCCAGTGCTTGTCATTTACCTGCAACATTCATCAGGCAAGAAGACTCTCACTGTTTATTTTAAACATTTTTTTCATGTTACAATTTTATTATAATATGTTTGAGTTCACATAGTAGCTAGTATTATGCTTTTACTCAGTATGTACATGTTTTGGATCTGTGCACTACATTATGATATTTAATATTGTATATGTTACCATGGCCATTATTTCAATACATTAGTTGTCTGACACCTGTTATCATGCTTGTAATTTTTCAGACGTGATTGATGTAGTGAAAGACCAGCTGTATGGAGCTGACTATGTCCGTGAAGAGGATCCAAAAATATATATCTCCCAGAAAACTGGTCGTGGGCCATTGTCTGATACATGGTTGGATGATCATTGGTATGAATGCAAGGTATGGCCAAGTTGAAGCTGTGTGCTCCATGCTGTTAGATGTTACAGCTGTGTAGTCAATGCTATATTGGTCAGTTACAGACACTGAATGATACAGAATCATTTTGTGAGTTATTAAAACCTTCACTGAAAATTGAATTTTATAAAATGAATATCAAGTATTGCATTTGTACGTGATGGTATTGCACGTAATATTCTTCGCATGAAAACTGGACAAATCAAATTTTTTTAGTCTGATATTCTCTTGGTACTAAACATAAACAACAAAAAGAGCTGGTATTTTCAAATTGTATCATATTATAGGTTATGTGTCATATTAAATAATATCTGCACCACACATAACTTAAAAATTTATGACATTCGTAACACATGTTTACCAATTGTTTGTGGTAAAAAAATTTGATTTTAAAAATAAAATTCTTTTTGTGTCCAATTAAATTGGTGTACTGGTATTTAAATATAGGAATACTTCTGTGGACACCCAGGGTGCGTTAAGTGTTCATGTTTCATGACTTTTTATGTACATACTGTTTCCTTCAATAAGGTGGGACATGTAGTTGCTACCTCCAATAAATTTATTGTCATATTAATGATATTTATTGTCCATAACCTTTACTTATTCACAAGAAATCATCCCTAAATTTTAGTAAATAAAGTTTCAAACTATAAATTGCATTTTATGGTGTCATTTAAGTGACAGCATTCAGGAGGTTGTCATTGTATGTTAACCTAATTGAACTTAGCACATAGGTGAGACATGGAGATTATTATATAATTTATGTCCTGTCTTGTGAAGTAACTGCCACATTTTCTTGAATTTTTTAGTTTGTTATTAATTGTTAGGGTCAGCAAATGCCACTTCCAAATGGAAAATCCATCATGTGTGCTTACAAATTATGCAGAGTGGAGTTCCGATACTGGGGAATGCAGACAAAATTAGAAAAATTCATACATGATGTAGGTGAGTTTCTTTTGCATTGATTCTCGTTCCGATTTTGAAAGTAAGCTTCTAACACTTTTGTTCCCAGAAACTCTGCTGCTAGCTTATGTGCCAGGCCTGCCATTTTTTAAAGTATTCAGTTGATAGTTGTCACTGTAAAGAACTTAACAGCAAATGTTATACATATATCCAAGGAAAAAGGAAGGTAAGTTACTTATGCAATCTGACAACAGAGAAAATATCTACAAGTCACAATGCATTCTGGAAGAGAAATGTTTTGTTGTGTGACAGCATGTTACTGTCTGACCTTGGTCACTATGGCACTGGAGAAAACGCCAGTAAGTGACTTATTGCAAGTAGGTGAGGAAAAGGTTTAAGTTGCTAATGAAATTGATAGGTTTTATGAAATTTGTGTGTAAATAACATAGTTTTAAGGTTTTGACATTTGGTATTTCACATCCATTACAAGTTTTCCATATTGTAAGAGCTAGAACAAACAAGAAGGAGAAGGAGGAAGAGAAGTAGAAGAAGAAGAAGAAGAAGAAGAAGAATAAGAAGAAGGAGGAGGAGGAGAACTTAAAATACCGGAAGGGAAATGATTATTCTTTTTTCAATGTCAAGTAACCATTTGCTACTGTCTTCAAGGGCCAGGACCCAGTGACTTTTATGTTATGCCTCTCACAGGAGTCCATTGATAAGTTTTTGTTAAACTCAAAATATTTTCCTTTTCTAGCCTAATTTCCACTTATTTGGGTCAGTGAATGAAAACTCTTCAATATCTTCTTTCATCCTGCAGATTTCCTTGTTCATGCCAGCCCTTTCCTCTTTTTATGTGGTCTTCCATTACCTGAATGAATCATCTCATTCTGGTCATCCCATATGGACCTCTTTCCTTTAAACTTAATTTCTCTTGGTCTTCATGCTCTCGATGTTTATGTGGCAACACTATTGTATTTGCTACCCTCAAGTTGCTCTTAAGAGATTTTGAATTTCAGCTTTAATGAAAATTTAATTTTCAGTTCTAGCCTTGTTTCCTCATCATTATTTCTCTGACATTTTATATGCCTTTCTTAAAAATTGTTCTTTTCAGTTTTTAAGTGCCCATGTTTGAGCATAAGTTGTTAGTATTAATTTAAAATATGTTTTATGTAGCTTTTTTCTTTCTTTCTTTCTTTCTTTCATTTTTATTGGATCCTCTAGATCCATGATACTGGTTTTGTAAATGGACAAAATTCAGAACAATTTTGTGTCCAGTGGATTTTGACAAAAGTTAGAACAATTTGTGTCCAGTTGATCTCTGTTTAGATTTTCTTGTGAATTTATTTTCCTTCATGACTTATAGTGTAATGTAATGTAATTCAGTGTATTATACATGCATGTATTCAGCAGGTTTGTTATATGTGAGTTTCTCTCAAATGCCTCCTAAAGGCACATTACTGAAGAACTTGCTGCAAAGTAAGTCAGATTCTTTCCTATACGTTGGAAAATTACCGTAAATGAGGAGTGATTTTTAATACATTGGCGCTGAAATTAATACAGGTTAATGCCTGTAAATGATATTATTTTTTTATTTTATTTTTTCCCTCCACAAATATATTGCAATTAGGATTCCATGTTTTAATGGTGTTTATACCATGCTGTGTGTTTTCTAATAGCTCTCCGGAAGACAATGCTTCGTGCTCATCGACAAGCTTGGGCGTGGCAGGATGAATGGTACGGATTATCAATGGAAGACATTCGCCAGATTGAGAGACAAACACAAGAAGCCCTGAAGAGAAAGATGGGAATGGGCGACAGTGAATCCCCAGATGCCAGTGATGAGCTGAACAGAGGCTTTGCATCAACTAATGGGGGCACAGTGGGTGCTGTGACCACTCCTCAGGATTCTTCAATGGCCAAGACCCTACAGGCTACTCTAGGTAGTATTGAGAAGACAGAGCAGGAGATGCCCAGTCCTCCTGTTTTAAAGAAATCTGATATTGTACCAACCATTCAGACAGATGGTTCAGGAGATGGTAGTCCTGAAGATTCACCTACTGAAATTATTCTCAGGTGAGATGGTAGGTTATATGGAAACCAATTTACTGTGTGTGTGTGTGTGTGTGTGTGTGTGTGTGTGTGTGTG
>Ga0123354_10013916_pt1 | contig 12508 bp, 6 predicted proteins | sample TergutLab28metaG_2_FD_97872 | JGI IMG/M metagenome (GOLD analysis project Ga0123354, IMG submission 97872) | Labiotermes labralis P4 segment gut microbial communities from Petit-Saut dam, French Guiana - Lab288 P4 | ecosystem: Host-associated > Arthropoda: Insects > Digestive system > Gut ... | reverse complement strand
TCTCCGTAACCGTTCAACTTTGGATATAGGTGTTTTGGGTTATATCGGTATACTTTAACATAAGGAACACTCTCCCGAAGTCTGGCACATTCCTCCTGGGACACCCTGTATGTATATATATATATATATGGTGGGAGGTTTATCCTTTTCTCCAACATTATAACCAATTTTTTTTAATAATCTGTAGCGCGAGGAACGAACGAGTGGCTGATTAACAACACAACGCGATTCTAAAGCTCCAATATGTCCAAAATTAGTGCCAATGAAATACGTTCGTGGAGAATAATCTCACTCACAACAGAAAGCCTTTGCCAGTTAAAAAAAAAACTCTCATTAGAACTATAAACACGACTTAATTGAAATTTTTCACGCCATGCGTTCCGATATTTCTGGCTAGAGGCATCGCTAATCATCCTCGATAAATGTGGCTGAAAAATGGAATGTCGGGTAATCATTATTAGCTTTTTAAAGCCAATATTTGAAGTGAAGCAACTCACAGTCTCTCTCTCTCTCTCTCTCCCAACTGTGCTTTTTATCTTGCATAAAGTGCCATTGTGTTCCTCCTGCTTTATCTGTTCAGCACGCGTTGTGTCCAGAATACATCCATTTTAGGAAGCGATGATTTTGAAAATTCATTCTCCCCTTTTCAGGCGCGTTCGCAAAACCGCAAAAAGCGACTATTAGCTTCGTTATGTCTGTCTATCTGTCAGTCTGTCTGCATGGGCCAACTCGGCTCCCATTGGGAGGAATGTCATGAAATTTGGTATCCGATTATTTTTCGAAAATCAGTTGAGAAAATTCAAGTTTGCTTAAAATCGGACAAGAATAACGGGCACTTTACATGAAGACCAATATAAATTTTTACCATATCTCGCTCAGTTCTTCTTAGAATTTGAAGTGTTTCAGGTAAACGTTGTAGAGGAAGTCAAACATCTTTTATATTCAATAACTTTCTTTACGAAAATCGTGCCGTTTTGTGAGGTAATGTGGAAAAATATTGTAGAGCCGGAAAGGTCGCAGATGACAAATAGGCGCATGCGCTTTACATGCTAAATACCTAAGACTACAAACACACACATACATAATTAATATTTATTGCCTGTCCACTGCAACAATATTTGCAAGAAGGCGCCTCAATTTTCCGTTATATGTACATTGCCTGGCTTGTTATATTTTATGTTCGGTTTACACGTCTTACACGTGTCCAGTGTTCAACTGTATTATTTTGTGCCTGTTTCACATCTTAAATTCATTTAGTAAAGTTCAAACTCTCCAATTTCTTACGCGTTCCTTCTGAAGGACGTCTCATATCTTTTTCATTAAAATAATCCGAAAATACAAAATGAATGATATGAGAAAAAGATGAGGCTTGTAAGCTGCGTTATTATAACAAGTAGGTATTTAACAGCCCACATTCGTTTTAAAACCGGCACTTGTACGAATACTATATTTTCAGAGCAACGGCGCAAAATGTCAATTGCCGCAGGGTTAGGTTACGCAGCTCCCAAACGCCAACACTGGCAACAACCAAAAACAACAAACTGCAGCGCACCAATTCGCAGTCAAAAGAGTTCTGTATGTCGGGCGAAATGCAGGATTGTTTTCCCTGAAGACGAAATCGAATCCAGTGTCCGTGAAACTGTATTGTTTTTGGAAAATTATGAGATGGAACAGGACCACAAATCGAGTAATCTAATGCATAATTGGCAATGGTGAGAGCTGAGCAGTAAAAAATGTTTAAAATTATGGGTTTGTATGACTCGAATCGGGCTGCAAAGACAAAGAGGGGGGGGGGGCAAAATTAGGAGTAGGAACAGAAGATACAGAAAATGGCGGGTATAGTGATGACGTAACGGTGATGACATCAAGCGACTCGATATGTCAAGTAAGCTCGTTGCGAATTTGTTACCTCCGTACGGTCGTGACGAGATTATTTTATGTTCGACTTCTGCTATATTCACTGCACAGATCCGTCGATCGATTATCTAATGCTGTTAAAACTTCTGAATGACCTCAAAATGACACAGGAAGTAGACAAAGCTCGCATATATAATTTCACCCGGGGACGAACAAGTGAAGGTACAGATCTAGCAGCTACTTGTGTCATTGCGTCACTGAACATACGTGTCAGGTGGCAGAGCGAGTGGTGGTTGGATACATGCCCCTCGGCAGAAAATTTGAAAGCAAACACGGGAGGTGAGAGGGTGAGTTAGTAGCTGTGGAACAGGAACTCAGCAAAGAGGGGACAGACACCGGACGAAGAACGACCAGCAGCCTTGACAGAACAAGGACTGGCCAAAGGCAAATGCGCTCGACTACTGGTTAGACAACTATACGGACAGATGCATGCTGATCGTCATCAAGCACACGATAAAGGCGCAAGGTCAGGGTCTTAGGAAGACCTCGGAAAAGGTGTCAAAGCTTCTTGTTCATAGACACGCGATTAGTACCGGCAGAGAGTTTGGACTCTCTTCAGCAAGGTAAGTGACCCTCACCACTAGTCACACGCACAGTAGAGGGAGGGGTGTGGGGTTAATGGCTCCATCCTGTTTAGAACCAAACTTTTAATTTTGATCTTAAACCCATACGCTTAGGTACAGAAAGGAAAGAAGTCAGTGCACCATGCTGTGTTGCGATTACCATCCTTGCAAGGCAACTTCCAGTTCAAAGGGAACCTCTTTAGCTGCAACCTCCCTATTTCGAAACTGCGTGAAAGTCCTCGTCTGGGTCGGTATGGCTGTCCCTCCAGAGACACATTTTGGCTGTTGTGTATAATTGTGCGGATTACACAGACTTTATTTTCAGTCCCATTACAGACCTGAAGAGGCTCCGAGGGTTACAGGAGGTTGAGGCTCTCAAAGTTCAAGACAATTGGCACATGAAGGTGTTAAGGCTGTCAGCCTTACGCACCGGCCACTTTTACCCCCCAGTAAATATTCCTGGTACTCATTTCTGTTTAGAGGCTGAGTCGACCCCAGGGCCATAATGCGCCCCGAAGGTTTATATCAATGAAAAATTCCAATGACACCATCGGTAATCGAACCCGCGACCTTCCGGCTTGTAGCGCAGTGCCTCAACCAACTGCGCCACCGCAGGCTCCAGAAGGACATTAAAACAACTAAATTTTTAAACTAACAACAAAGTAAAACAATGGACATAATTCAAATTGGGTAATGGTCTAAAGGACCAGAAGGAAGTAACAGTAAAAATTACTTTTATTTGGTACTGAGTATTGAAAGCTAGTGGTCAGGGGTGCTGAAGAAAATTATGAAATTCCCCAGCTAGTAACAATTCCTGTTTCTTTTCTTGCCAGCAGTAGCCGAATGTTAGCGCAACTAACAAGTGTACTAACAATTACAGGCCGTTACCGTGGAAGCAGTATGGTCATGAAATAAAGAGAAATGCCACCTTGATGCAACTAGGTAATTTTATTGATGTATCCTTAAGCTCGACATGTTTCGGGTACATACGCCCATCATCAGGAGCATTAGATGTTCAGTTGCAGCATCTAATGCTCCTAATGATGGGCGTATGTACCCGAAATATGTCGAGCTAAGAATACACCAATAAAAATTACCTAGTTTCATCAAGTTGGCATTTCACTTTATTTCATGAGGAAGATGCACGGTCAACACAACCCTCAGTATGGTCAGTAGGCCAGGGGCGTCGTTGGGACTTCTTATAGGCAAGCTGGTACTCTATCCCGTTTTAACAGTGTTTTGCAGGTTTGGTCATGATGCATGAAGTCTCCTGGTGGCAGGATGTTTCGTGCCCCAGCCAGTGTCCCGCATGGAGAAACAATCGGAGTCACGCATGCAGAAAGACACATGGTCATTCCAGCTCGGGATGTCCTTCCACTTGTACAATATTAATTACTGAGAAAGTAATGGAAGTTGCTGGTTTTAATACAACACAGATGGTTAAATTTGTTCTTAATTAATGAACCTTTGTAGGCTATTTAATTTCTTTATCACCTCTTAGTGTAAAAGTCGAAGGTCTGAGGAAAATATTTGGAGATGTGGCTGGTACAGCACACCTCGAGACTCTTCTCGAAGTTGTGTCAGGTCACTTTCAAGGGCCACAATAGCTCTACATATGTATTGCAAGAATCTGTTGCATAAGTTCCAGTAGTTTCCTCTTCGTGCGTGTCTGCAGACCAGAATAATTCCGCGGCCTCGCGCAGTCGCTATTAGTTTGCTCAAGAACACGAATAAAACGTAGAACGTGATACGATATACTCCATAACGTAGCATACAAAATTCCCGAAATTTTCTTCGCAGTATGTACTTCGTTACAATCTGTGAAATGCATATTATTAACGGTTCATGACATCATGGGTCAAGATGGCAATCGTACTTGTGTGACAAGTTGGTAATTAAAGTCTCTCATAGAATTTAATAAATCTGTCCAACTCTTTACGTGTTGACAAACGGACGGACGGGCGGAGGGTCAGTACCACCACATAAGGCATTTTGTAAACCCACGTGTTAAAAGATGTCAACGGATTTCAGAATTCCTTAGACAAAAACATTAAATATTCTGAAAGCAATATTTAACTGACATTTTAGCAGAAGCATTTTAAATATTGCCGGTCCCAGTGGGTCTGCGGTCGCTCGCTTGCTGGGACTGTGGTTTCGAATCCCGCTGGGAGCGTGGTTGTCTGGTCTTTTGTGAGTGTTGTGTGTTGTCAGGTAGAGGTCTCCGCGTCTGGCCTATCACTTGTCCAGAGGAGTCTTACCGACTTGGTGTGTCTGAGTGTGATCATGAATCCTCGATAATGAGGAGGCCGTTATCCACTGGGGGCTGTTGCGGCATGGTAGAAAAATTTTAGATGTTACGTCGTTATGGTAGGTTCTGTACGAATCTGACGTCAAATTAAGTGGATGCAGAAAACATGTGATTATTCTTCACGTTCATGGAAAATTATTTCAAAAACTTGTTCCTTCCAGAGATTACAGTCATACGGAATTCCTAACAGTACGATGTGCTGTGCTACTGCTGTAACAATGCAGGTGTTCACCACAGAAAATTACAATAGTCAGTGAGGTTGTGTTATATGCCAATAATTGTCCAACAAGATGCAACTATATACAGTTTATTCATGTCTGTAAACTGTATATAGTTGCATCTTGTTGGACAATTATTGGCATATGTTTCACGATGCGCAGACCCTTGAATGTAAAATTGAATTTGTGTTGTTGGCGAATTGTCACAGAAATTGGTTAACGTCCAAAATATTAATATTCGTAACAGAATCGGTGGATGAAAGGAACAAAGAAGATAGACAATGTACGCACAACATAACACTGTGGTGCGTTGGCGTAACAATTGTTGCAATAAAACACAACTATCCATTCTGTGCTCTTCCACATTTTCTTATAAACGGCATTATTTTCGGAAAATATTTTTTGAACATAAAAATGTGTGTTTTGATTTTTTAAACAGCTCCCTGTGTGGAACGTTTCTTATTTTACGAAGATTTCTGCGAGATATTATCATAAATTTACAGGTGTTAATGTCAGTAGCGTTTATTTTTGTCAGATTTTAATAAAAATTAAAAAAATTCTAGATATTTTTTCAAAAATCCTAAAATGTTGAATTTCATGATAATCCGTCCGGTGGAAGCCGCGCTGACACACATGGCGAAGCTAACAGTCCCTGTCGCAATTCTGCGAACGCACCTATAAATGAAGAAATGGAGAGTATATGAGATAAAGGAGAAGAACGTGGAGAAAGAAAGACTGGTATGACTGAAAACGACGAGGCGAAGTCAGTAACTGATTTCGGAAAGGAATGAGAACAGAATGCATGCAACAGGGAGGTTCTGATGGCGATTAGCGTCTACGTCACGTCCATTGGACTAAGGTTTCGGAGGAACACGTTGCCTTTATCTCCAGGGTAGAAGCTGAAGATGATTAATAGGTTCGTCTGAAACGTCAATACATGACATCCAACTACGTTGCGTCATGTCCCAGAAGGTTTCGGAGAACCTGTCGCCTTCATTTTCAGAGTCGGCGCTGAAGATTACTACCAGGTTCATCCGAAACGGCCGTCAAAAACAATCTAACTACATTGCGCCATGTACAAGAAGTCCTGTCTTGTTAATTAACCAACTTAATGCACAAAATCTCTTTTTATAACAAGTTTGTTTTATGCCTCTACATGTTTCGAGCACACTCTGTAGGTGGCAGTCCGGTGCACCGGACGGCCACCTACAGAGTGTGATGATACCACATGCTGTATAATACAATTTTGACCTCCTGGTGATGAGCATATAGTGCTCGAAACATGTAGAGGCATATAATAAACTTATTATAAAACGAGATTTTGTGCATTAAGTTGGTTATTTAGTAAGATTATACTGAGATGCACGGTCAGCAAAACATCAAAAAATGTCCAAGAAGGTGTCGGAGGATCGTTTTGTCTTCACATTCAGTGTAGTTACTGAAGATAACCTAACAGGTTCTTCAGAAACGTCGCTACAAGACTATTCCAATAAATTACGTCATGTCACAGAAGGTTTTGGAAGAACCTGTTGCCTTCATATTCAGTACAGACGCTGAAGTTGACTGTAGCAGGTTCCTCCGGAACGTCAAACTACATTACGTCGTGACCCAGAAGACAGTAACTGAGCTCTTATCCTCATGTACTATAAACTTGTCTTCCACCATAAAGACGGCGACATAAGCTGCCCACCGATGAATATTAAACTGATCTTTCTTTTTATCTTTTTATTTTCTCGATATCCCATAGGCATCCAAAATATGCGCGCCGTGAAAGATGTTCGGGCGTCTTTTTTCCATTATGGACGCTGTCAATATTTCAGCCTAAACAGCGCCGATAGTAGGGCGACTTGTAAACCATAAATTGGAAAGGGACACGTGGCGATCTCTTATGAACATGGTAATAAACATTTGGGGTCTATGAAAAATGAGGAATTTCACGAACAGCCACGCGACTGGTACTGACAAAACACCTGCCCGTGACAGGCCAAGCACGCACAGAGAGGAGATAAGGGTGGAGGCACAACTGTACCCATATTCGACCCCGGCCTCTTTATTCCCGGGAAAGATAGCCGGCAGTCACTGTATATGAGGTTGGATGGGTTTGGGGGCTGTTCTTAATGGATCCGAAAAGTCTCGCCCTCCACCGAGTTTTGAAACCCGCACAGTCCAAACTGTAACGAGTAGCTATACCGAGCTACTGCGACCGCCGTTAGCTTCTGAAGACAGAATCACATTCATATAGTCAGCGCACAGAGACACGTACATTAGCAGTCAGGAAGTATGAAGGCTTAGAAAGTTTAGAAAGATAATAATAACATACAGGCCTCTACTGCAGCTTCTGTTTATTTATGTACAGGCTTATACAATGCGTGGGTGAAATATGAATAGTATCTTTAGCACTGGCAGTCACACATGTCAGACCGCATGCCAATACATCACACTGACAATACATTCAAACTTATCCTGTATACGTGAGCTAAATGGTTACTCGAAACGCGCTGCAGAATTTTAATGGGCGATACAGAAATTGCTGGCTGAAAGAAACTTCTTACTTCTTTCGGCTTTCTTCCGATCAGCAGAAATTTCACTCAAAAATTTAAAAACAGTAAAGGTTAAGTTAATTAGGCCCAGTGCACTTCTTATGATAAAACCAACCAGATGCACTAATTTCTCAAATTTATTTTGGAATACAACTCTGCATGTTTCGGACAGTTCTTCTGTCCATCATCAGGAATTTTTTCACTGTACACACAGCAACGGTATATGTCATACAGGTTTGTTGACAGCTTGCGAGAAGGATCAGAACGGAACTACAGTTCCGTCCTGATCCTGCTGTACCATTGTTGTGTGTACAGTGAAAAACTCCTGATGATGGACAGAAGAACTCTTCGAAACATGTAGAGTTTTATTCCAAAAATAAATCTGAGAAATTAGTGCTTCTAGTTGGTTTTATTATAAGAATTTATCGCGGTGCACGGTCAACTGTACGTCAAATTCCCAGTACACTGAACGAACACACAGGCGAAGTGTAGATATGTAGCTCCACTCATTTTTAACCTCAGTACTAAGTAGAGTTCAGGGATCTGCTTCATGCCGCAACAACTTTATTGTCTGGATAAAAGCCCTCGGTAGCCACTGAGTAGGTCCACAGAGGATCTGGCCTCTTTACAGAAGATCTCTGGGGCCCGCCAGGAACCGAAAATAAAAGATGCCTCTGCACACATTCTGACTGATCCAAAGAACTAATTTTCATTCTCTTTTGGCGACGATTACGAAGACGAACTGCCTTCTGGAAGGTGACGGCGATGTTTCAGAGGAATTTCCTACCTCCGTCGTCAGGATAGTAAAATAATCTTCGTGGGGAAAATACAGCAATATGCAGAGAAGCTCTACCACACCCACGGTTCTTTTAACAATATTGTTTAAAAAATGAAGGCTCAGTCCTATACCGTATTAATGATATTGATATATTTATTAACTGCAATTAGGTTGACACACGGTGGCAGTGGTACAGTACACATTTACACACAAACAATACATAGAACAACACAATTTACAACTTAGTTTAGAAGGCTTTCTGGGATTCGAACTCAGAGCGATCAAATTAAATTAACGATGAACTAACCACGTAAAATGGGAAGAGTGCGGGCCGTGCCCCGTCTTTGCGAGCTATACCCTGTCATTTGCCTTACAACTGCGGAAAAAGCACGGAAAACTCTGTCAGGGTAGAAAACCTTAGTCGGGGTATGAAAGGATAAGTTCCACTGGACGGTTGTTGATTAAAAAATAAATAAAAATCTGATGATGGATTCTTAACAAAGCCGAAACCAGTATCGTGGGAAAGTTGCGTGTGTGTTGTGAAGGGCTGTGGTGGTTAGTGTAAGGGCTGTGGTGGTTAGTGTAAGGGCTGTGATGGTTAGTGTAAGGGCTGTGGCGGTTAGTGTAAGGGTTGTGGTGGTTAGTGTAGGGGCTGTGGCGGTTAGTGTAAGGGCTGTGGTTGTTAGTGTAAGGGCTGTGATGGTTAGTGTAACGTTTTAATACTCACTTCACCCCGTTATTTTGTCCGCACACAGATTTACGTGGATTACACGTATATCATATTCACTGACAAATAAAACATTATCCCCCCCCCCCCCCAACCCACAAACACAAACCCCACAATTACAACCTTCGTTTCAAAGACTGGGTTTAGTAAAATTAACGTTTAAACAATTTTAAGACAACAAAATAAGGGTATATTTTGTCCTGTGCTCCTCTCCCCCTCTCCATATTCCAAAGAACGTGTCTTTGTTTTAAGGTCTGATGGTAAGAAGTAAAATTGTGAGTGCAGGGCATTTGTGTCATGAGTGACAGTGGACAACCAGACTGCTCGGAAAAAAGACTGTCCCAGTGCTTTATTTTGCACCACAAATTTCACGTGGACTAGCCCAGGATCGAAAACGGTCTCCACGCTTAGACGCTCGAGACAAACCGCCTCAGTCATGCTAGGACTGTGAACACTGCATGAAATGTACATCTTATATTAGGAATCCAGCATCCTGTAGATGCGTACCGTGTCTTTCCCGGGGGTAAAGTGCGGCCCCGGCCGCACTTTACCCCCGCGGTCATGGAAGAGTAGAGCTATACCTCTACCCACCCTCTGGGCCACACCGGGCCTGTAACGGAATCAATTTATCTTTTACCCTTTTTACATTAGGAATCAGATCGTACCTCCAAGAATGTACACTGTACTGGCAGTAGAATGATCAGGCAATGCTGTATAGCGAAACAGTGGCACTTTGTTCTGAAAACAATATGGAACATATAAATGTGCTGTACGGGTAGAGGGATGAGTTTTCAGTTAAACCTCGCGGTAAACGTAATAACAAATATGTCTTAAAGGGTTAAAGCGCAATGATGACTATATACACAATGCGTTCTAACATTATGTATCTCTACATTTTTTTTATCACAATATGTGTTTTGTATAATTGTCCGAATAAACAGCGATTATTGCTAAGAAGGAAAGGCAACGTGTTTGTGGTGAGGCAGGAACTGGATTTTTAAATATTTGTTGCATGCCATTTATTACTGTAGGTGCCTCGTGCATTCTGATATCCTATTCATCTCTGAAGGCAACTTTCAATTAATACAGGCGGCTAATCACTGACACAGGTAAGGAGCCAATCATGTGTGTAAGCTTCAATGCAACTGTTGGCCGTTTCATTACACAAAAACAAATTGACAGACACGAGACTAAGTACATTTACGTGCAAATCATGTAAATTAGTAGCGATGCTACAGCCCCTATCTGTGGCTACTCATTTTCATTTGGCAGTCGTCAGACCTGCGCTCGACTTCATCAAGCAAACCGCACAGTGGCACTGTACAAACATTTTTGTTCCTGATCCAGAAATTTCAAAGTGGCTATGTGAAAACTTGGCCGCAAGTAAGGTTAGTAAATGCTCACCTTTGTCTTGGAGATAACTCAAAAGAACCTACACACAGGACGTTGGATATTGGCCAGTCATTACAGCAGTGTTAGGGAAAAATAAAGGTAAAGTGATCCCGTTACAGGCGCGGTGTGGCCCAGAGGATGGGTAGAGGTATAGCTCTACTCTTCCATGACCGCGGCACTAGAAGGGGGTGAGTGGTCAGCAGCATGCCCTGGCCGCACTTTACCCGCGGAAAAGACCCGGTACTCATTTTGCAGGAGGCTGGGTGGGCCCCAGGGCCGGTCTCGTCCCTACCGGGATGCAATCCCGGACCGTCCAGCTCGTAATCAGTCGCTATACTGACTGAGCTACCGGGCTCACGTTAGGGAAAAATACAAGTGATAATGAAAGAGCAAAACACTACTCTGCAGTACAACAAATGTATATAAAGTGAGAAGTTCTTATACCGGAGTGCTGATAAGTCCTTAGCCCGACCAGGAAGGAAACAAGTTGCACGTGTCAAAAGTGTGATGGGCAGACGAGTGGATTCATTTGGCTAGGGTTGGAGCAGGTGGTGGACTTTTGTGAATGTGGTAATGAACTTCCAAGTTCCATAGAATGCGGTGAATGTAGCTTGTTTCCTTCCTGGTCTGGCTAAGGACTTATCAGCACCCAGTAGCTGTGTTTAAAAATGACTCTTTCTTCTGGGATAGGAAGCCACGTCTTGTCAGAGGCAGCAGGATCCTCTGCAACATCGGCACAATTGCACTATACTTCATGACATCACACAGAAGCAGACAGCAATCCTTATACTGTACACTAATTGCACGGGCAAGGAGAACCATATCTCAAGGCATGACGGTGTATCACTTCTACAAAAACAGTTAGTTATATCGTCACTCTCTTTAAAACGCTCTCTCCTATGGACGAACACTTCAGCCTCGTTTAATATATCAGAGTGAATACATGAAAACAAAAGGAACGGACGCCACAGCTGATTGCCTCATAACCAGTTACAAAATATGCGCCTGAACGTTTACTGAACGAAACACCACAAAGACGGAACACCTGAACGTCTGAGGGCCGTGTCAGGCGCACTTTTGACGCGGATATAATCACTGGTACTGTTTCTCTGACATTAATTGATGTGGATCGTACCAAATGGCGGACCGTTTCGATGCGGAGTTGAAATATTCACCAATTTGGGGCAATTACTCAATAGGTGAAAAAGCAAGCAACCGGTCTATCAGCCAACAAGCCAGGCAGTTCAGCAGCTAGACAATTAGTCTAATTCTGTCAATAAATCAGGTAGTCAGAGTCAGTCACTGCTTTAAGAATTAATTAGATGTGTCAGTCATCAGAAAATAAACAGGCCAGGTAGTTTTATCAATCTGTAAATCATCTCACTTAGTAAATCAACCAACCAAATGATCAGACTAACTGCTAGTCAATAAAGCAGCCAGTAAATCAGTCACTCAGTAAATAAATCAATTGAATAATCGAATCAATCAGCTGATCAGTCTTCAAGCAGTGAATTGGACAGTTAATCTGTCAATAAAAAAAAACCAGTCAGCGAGCCATCCAGATAAGCAAACGGTAACCCAGTGGGTCAGTAATCAGTCAAGCGGTTCTCCATCCGTAAACAAGTCGCTCAACACTTTGGTGAGGCAGACGGTCAGTCAAGAACGCACAGCCAATTTGTCTTTTTCAAAACATGCAAAATAAAGTCTCTTTTTTAGCGAGATATTTGAAGAAAGCCCACATTTCCGTCTAAACCTACCCAAGAAATCTGATGTTTGTGTGACCGTGTGATACTATAATATAGACAGCCAACTAGATGCAACAGTAATAATTTTATTAATAATTCCAATCAGCTCAACATGTTTCGGGCGATAATTTCGCCCATCCTCAGGAGCACTAGACTGTGTTTACAGATTGTGGTATAAAGCACCGACGATGCTCCCGGCAGGCAGCATCGTCGGTGCTTTATACCACAAGCTGTAAACACAGTCTAGTGCTCCTGAGGATGGGCGAAATTATCGCCCGAAACATGTTGAGCTGATTGAAATTATTAATAAAATTATTATT
>Ga0123354_10013915_pt1 | contig 12509 bp, 8 predicted proteins | sample TergutLab28metaG_2_FD_97872 | JGI IMG/M metagenome (GOLD analysis project Ga0123354, IMG submission 97872) | Labiotermes labralis P4 segment gut microbial communities from Petit-Saut dam, French Guiana - Lab288 P4 | ecosystem: Host-associated > Arthropoda: Insects > Digestive system > Gut ... | reverse complement strand
GGGGCTGGTATGGGGACAACGCCCGGCTGTTAAGGAGGCGGGGTCTGGCGGGCCCAAAGCGAAAACTTACGGTGAAAACCATTTTTTAGAAGGCAAAATTTGAGAAATACCCGCCGCAAGGGGGGGGGGGGGGGGATGTTAACACGAAACTTACGTAAAAGTAGTGTGTTGAGTAGATCCACGTGATTCAGGTTCGTCGAGTGGCGAGCTCTTGTGAACACGGCAACTTAGTCTTAGCTTCTACTAGGTGACACTGAAAGCACTCTTCAGCTGAGCGACTGTCAGCTTCTCAAGAAGCTCTGTACGCTGTGGCGGTGGTGTAAGGAGTACGGCTTTCTGACTACACGTTATCGTCGAATTGATAGCATGCTTACTTTTTATCGGGATCTTCTTAGTTCATATCTCGGCTAGCTATCCGGCTGTGGGTTATCGTGGTATTCCTCAACCCTTTCCAGCAAATCCAGAATAATACAGTGCGTCGCACTCAGTGCGGAACCCACACAAGCGGCTAGCGTATCTGCTGTCTATGGCGCCTGTCGCGGTAGCTGGCATTCCCATATATTATGTCTACCGAACGACTGTTCGTGAATACGAAGTACAGTATGGCATGTCGTTTATCGTGGAAACATATTCAAGAAATAAATCGTATAAAACGTGTCATAGCGAATTTAAATGTCGGTTTCTCGGTGTTTCAGTTCGAACACAACAGTACCTCGACCGGTGTAAAGTTCGAACTGGCGTTGTCTTACAGAAGAAGTGAGAGAGAACACATGCTCTTTCAGGAGAAGCGTTAGAGTATCCTGGAGTACGTATAAATATATCTCGATGAATTTTAAACTTATGCATCTCGTTGTTTTGGGATATAAATAAGAAGTAAACAGATAGACCATCAAAACACAACTTTATGAATTTGCATGTTGATGGTCTATCTGTTGAGTTCGTATTCATCTGGATGAAAATGTTTGTTGCGGGAGGACGGTCTTTGAACTGGTTTACTGAAATAGTGTGTAGTTGTGATGTCATTCTTTACTGACATATTTTACAGATGAGTTTACTTAGTCGGTGATATAAATATAAAAATATCAGGACTAATACACGGGGTGCTGTCACGTGCCAGTAAATGTGCAGTATGTTGTACTGGAAGTGCTACAAAAATATTGGTACCCGTGTCATTTTCAGAAACGAACCCTGGACAAATTCTCGCACAATGTTTCGCTCATTTACTTGCGAAAAGTAAATATTAGCTTCATCATGTCTGCCTCTCTGTGTCCGTCCGTCATATCAGAGCGACGCCCATCAGATGGATTCTGGTGAAAGTTTATGTTATGGAATGTTTGCTAAAATTTACGTGTTTTTGAGCAGAACGGTGCAACCGTCCGTTCAGCCGCCTTCGTTTTTTTTTCTGGGGGGGGGGCTGTTTGTTCACCAGATCCGACGCCATGTGGCTATTATGTGTGGCTGAATTTTCAGGAATAGGGCGTATAAAATCAATCCGCGCACTCACAGACGACGATTTTAAAGAAGTTTTGAGGCGCGTTGTGTCAGTAATGTGTAGACAATCATTGCAGACAGTTCTTAGTAATGTATTCACCAGATGTGAAGCATGCTTGGTAGTTGATAGAGGTCATTTCCAACAGCTGCTTCAATGTACGGTACGTTTTGTTATGTAATATACAGTGCTCATCCTTTGAGGGGGTTCTTCGTCAGGTAGGTAATACCAAAGGTGAGATCAGGCAAGGACAGTTTCTTCTGTCCGTCTGTAATTCATTATTCACAAATCATCCTATCATTGAACGTTATATTGTCTGAGCTGCTGGCAGCGTCGTTAAATGAACCACAAGTAAATAAACTAAACTATAGTCTATAATTTCGTTTTCAGTAAATACGTAGGTTTTCGCCCTTTTTTTATAGGCTACTCAGGTCCTTGGGGTGATTAGAGGTATAGCTCTACTCTTTTCTAGGACCGTCGGCACTAGATGGGGGGTGGGGAGGGTCAGCCCCACGCCCCGGCCGCACTTTACCCCCGGCAAAGACCCAGTACCAATTTTACAGGACGCTGGGTGGGCTCCAGGGCCAGTCTAGACGGGCGGAAAAATTTCGTCCCCACCGGGATTCGATCCCGGACCGTCGCTATACCGACTGAGCTACCCGGCCCATTTTCAGTAAATAGGATATTTAATATTTTGATTTTTTGTAGGGGATGTATCGCCATTCAGTTTCGTATATTGGTAACAGTTAAATTTTCATTTCATGCCGTGGGGGGCTTGTGGGTGAGTATAGTTGCACTCATTCGTAACCTCGGCGCTAGAGGGTGACGAGTGATTAGGTTTACACTCCGGGGCTCTGCCCGTTGGAGAAGCCATCGTTACCCATTTTATAGGCGGCTGGATGTGCGCCGGAGCCGGTGTGGACACTTTGGAAAAGAAGAAAATCAAATCCACGATTTCTGGTCGCCCAGCTCGTAGCCTAGTTAATACACATTAATAGGAAACCTCACTCTGCTTGACAAAGATGGGAGCAGCAGGTTACACTGAAACGAATACATATTTACATTTAATACAGGTATTTCTTCTACGAGAATTCATCAAGAAAATAAGCCCCTTCAGTAATGTTTCTGACTTGTATTCGGGGGTACTCACTTCGAATCTGGGCCTGGATATCGCTTGCCTTGTTTTAGGTCTGTAGTATTTTCCTCAGGTCATCCTATTAAGTGCTGGGAGAGTACGTTAGGCCACGACCGAATCCTTACAATGTATCATCCACTAACCATCCCACCGTTCTTAATTACTGTCAGCGTTGTAAAATGGACCGTAAATTAAAAGTTCTTGTCAACTCCATAGTATTACGAATAGGTGTACAGACAACAGCCTTACGGTTTGAAGTGTGGGTGATGGTACAGGGTGTGACTAAGACATGGGGACGAGGGGGGGAATGGGTGGGGCATTGAGTTTGGTCGTTAATCAGTCTCGTCATCACCACCAGCTGTTTGCCTCGGACCCATAGTTCCATCTATTCGAGTGTCTGCCGTCAATTGGCCACTTTGCCGGTCATGCAGTCAACTTCTTTCCATTTAAAGTGCTGAAGCAATAGAAGTAATGACAGGGCTTGTAGTACCCATGCTAAGGGCTGGCATGCAGTTTAATTACCCTGAATGCTGTTCTTCATTATTGTTTTGTGTTCCAGTAACAGTAACTGCAGAGGGACACAAGTCATGATGTGCAAGTGCCGAATGGTTTGGCTACATCGGGGTTGCCTGCCCTCCGTACTCAGGCAGTCTCCACCCGCAGCCTAAGAACACTCCATGCCCTGATGACAGAGGACCCATTTAACAAGTCATTGTAACAAAAATGATTCTTTTGGGCTAGAAGTGAAACTAAATGACATTTAAATCTTCACTTCCTATCTCACAAAGAATACCGCTTCGTCATTACAAAGACCAGCCAGTTAATGCTGTTTAGGGGCATAATCCCTGTTTGTTGTAAGAGTTGTACGAAACACAGAAATGCGCTGGGTGGGAAAAAGTCGGTACTTTTTAATGTTAGAGCAGGTGTTACTTGTAGATACCACAGTGCTTTGAACAAGTAACGAGTCAGCCATGGGCTCGTATTAGCCTGTGTATCGTCGAATGGTAGGATTACTAACGAATAATTAAACGTAAAGTATGTAGAATGCCGGTCCCAGTGGCCGCGCGGTCTAAGGCGTAGGTCTGCGGCTGCTCGCCTGCTGAGATTGTGGGTTCGAATCCCACCGGGGGCATGGATGTTTGTATGTTGTGAGTGTTGTGTGTTGTTAGGTAGAGGTCTCTGTGACGAGCGAATCATTCGTCCAGAGGAGTCCTACCGACTGTGGTGCGTCATTGTTTGTGATCTAGAAACCTCGTGAATGAGGAGGCCCTGGCCCACTGGGGGCTGTTGCGCCATATAACAACAAACGTATGTAGAATGAAGCGATTGTGGCTTAATTTGGGGTACTGTTGCAGAATTTACCTGGACGGACTGAGAATAACCACGAAAAAGTCAGGATATCCGCTTACCTGGCCGACATTTGAACCCGAGACTTCCAGAGTATGAATCAGGAGTGGTAACCACTCAACCGCGATGTTCGGTACAATGTATATTAAATTGGCTACTTTCAGTAGAGGAGTCTGAAGAGAAGGGAAGGCGAATAATGTAAGGTGATGCTGGAGGAATATGGATGTGAGAGAGAATGTACTGCTTTAGACAGTCGTCATAATTGTGTCGCAGGTTTCAGTCGAGTGTGGATATGGAACCACGTGAAGGTTATGTTGTCAAAGGTGTGCGTGGGTGGGGTTGACTATTACATGGGATCTGTATTTATCGGAGCGTTATGATGGAATTCGCGCGGCTGATGGGCATCGCCATGGTGACGCATAATGCATGGCCAGCGAACACACACTGATGCGCGCACTGGTGCGGACGTAGCAATGCCTGGTCCGACAACCGACTACCGGACAACCAGCAGCAAAAACATGGCACAAGTGACGCTTACGAGATTAATTTTTAAAAGATCTCGCTTAGGTGCTTCACTTTTTCCTATCGTTTTCTTTTGCGGCCGTTCTGCACTAAAAATTTAAAAAGTACTTCTGTGGTTAAATCATATTGTCGACCCGCCCACCCACCCGCCTGTCCGTGACAACTTGGCAACTGATAGACTTTAATGAAATTTGTTGACACATTCCATTTTGGTTTAAATCTGACGACAGCAGTAGTCACTTTTAAAGGAACCTACTTGTGTCTGTGGGCCCAGCTCAGACATTACTCACTGTAATATTTACGGGAGCGAAAAATGAAACAAAAGCTGTTGAGAAAAACGAAACATACACTGAGTATACTTTGAGCCTCGTGAACTCTTCCACGAATTCTTACTTTTCGTGATACATGAAGAGTGAAGATCTCTACGGATTGCAGTGCCGAGTGCGTGTGGTAATGTTTGTAGTGTTTTGTGAAAACGCTTTGTACCTGAAAGTTTCCTGTTTCTGTATTTTCTTTGCGTGGGTTGATCTGTCGCGGTGAACGTGACGTGTAGGAATAGCCTACTGCGGTGCACGCATTGAACTGTTGGTGCTTTATTTTAAAAAAAAATATATGCACTTCATGTTTCTGGCAATCTGCTCTCCTTATCAACAGGACGAACCCTAACCCATAAAACATATGGATGCTTTAGATTGTCGGTTAATGTTAATTATGAAATTTAGTCAGACATGTTCATGTAATTATCACAGCTGCACTGTGTTGGTTGCCAAACTCTTATAAACTCTTGAAAAACACTAAATGTCCAGCTAATTCAGCAGTCTGGCCTGTGTGCCACCGTCAAAAACTGGGTGGCCCAGTTTAAATGTGATGATTTTCCCATCTGTGATGCGCCTCGTCCTGGATGACCCAAAACAGTGACCACCCCGGAGATCATTCATAAATTTCATGAGCTAATCTTGGAAGACCGCCGTATTTCGGCTAAATCAATAGCTGAGCAACTTGGCATCTCACGTGAGCGGGTTGGGCCCATCATTCATGAAGATTTGGACATGCGGAAGCTCTCCGCGAAGTGGGTCCCAAAATGCCTGAACGCGGATCAAAAACGTCAACGGTGCCAGTCGTCTGAGCAACTTTTGGAATTTTTTCGGCGCGATCCAAATGATTTCCTGTCGCGATTGGTGACCATGGTCGAAACCTAGTTCTAGCACTATGACCCGGAGACAAAGCAAGAATCAATGCAGTGGCGGCATAGCGGCTCACCCCACCCCAAAAATTCCGAGTGCAAAAATTCGCTGGAAAAGTTCTTGCCTCGTGTTTTTGGGATCGAGACGGCATCCTCCTCATTGATTATCTTCCAAAGGGACAAACTATCAACGCGGAGTATTACTCATCTCAGCTGGTTCTATTGAAGGACATTTTGAAGGAAAAACGCCGCGGTGAGGTCACCAAAGGGGTCTTGTTCTTGCACAAAAATGCCCCGGCTCACCGGGAACTTGCAACCCATAAGAAACTGGCCTACCTGGGCTTCCAATGTCTTGATCACCCACCCTATTCTCCGGATCTGGCCCCGTCGGACTACCACCTGTTACTGGACTAAAAAGAAAACAATTGAAAGGTTGCCATTTTTTCTTCCGACGCGGAGGTCATTGCTGCCGCGGAGACCTGGTTGGACGGATAACCTTCTGAATTCTTTTGAGTGGCTTGTAAAAGTTAGAGCAACGGGCTAAGAAGTGTATTGAGCATCGTGGGGAGTATGTTGAATAAATCCAGAGTTTGGTCGCTGTAGCTTATTTCATTCCTGGTCGGGCTAAGGACTTATCAGCACCCTCTCGAATAATGCAGTGCAAATTGTGCTTGTTATGTGGGAGCCCATATGTCTGACAAAGTTTATATATTATTTCTATAGTAAAACCAACCAGATGCACCAGTGTTCCAAATTTGTTTTATTTTGGAATGACACTGTTCATGTTTCGGACGGTCTTTCCGTCCATCATCAGCAGTTCAAGACTGTACATACAGCAACATGCATTTGTCAAACAGATACTGCTGTTTGCTTGACATATACCTGTTGCTGGATGTACAGCCTTGAACTCCTGATGAATGGACGGATTGACCGTCCGAAACATGTACAGTGTCATTCCAAAATAAAATAAATTTGATACATTGGTGCATCTGGTTGGTTTTACGATAGAAATAATATTACGATGCACGGCCGTATGGACGTCAAATCTGTATAAAACGATATAAACCTCTTTTGACTGTTAATGCCCTTGCCGGTAGAAAAATTGTTAGAATAGTTGAAATAATATTTGTATGTGTTTAAAAATTATTGAGTGACACGTGTTGGCCACGTGATGTAAAACGCGTTGAAAATGTTTTAATGCGATACGCCGAGTTTATAGATAAGCAGTAAGCATGTCACTAATAGTCCTAGGTGCTAATTACCGGGGTGCTGATAAGTCCTTAGCCCGACCTACTTCCCGATGTGGTAGGACGGAACCGATAGTGTCGTTGGAAGCTAACTTGCTGCTCAGATCAAATAATATATGCTTGTCGCAGACTCTCAAGAACCTTTTTAGAGGGATGAAAGGCAAATTATATGTTTAATTTGCACGTAAGAATTATCAATTCGAGCTAAGGACTTATCAGCACTCCTTTATGCTCAGATGGCTGCCTTTTCGTGGAATGTCATTTTGTTTTAATAAGGCTTATCGGAGGATCGTCGTGATACAGGTGTGTGCGTGGTGCATGACGTGTGACTTTGGTAGTCTCTGGATTTAGAATTAATTCTTATTTTGTGATTTCTTCGGTGGAGGTCAGAGGTAATGATGGTTAACGTAACCGGAACAAACACTGTCAGCTGCAGCTATTCTGGGGTGTTATGCTGTGTGTTTGTGTAAGTACTTTCCGAGGTTTCGGTTACGCAGTTGGTTGAGGCACTGCGCCACAAGCCGGGAGGTCGTGGGTTCGATTCACAGTGGTGTCATTGGAATTTCTCATTGGCAGAATCCTTCCGACCGCACTATGGCCTTGGGTTCAACTCAGCGTCTAACGGAAATGAATACCAGGAATATTTTCTGGGTGGTAAAGGCGGTCGGTGCCTAAGGCTGACAAACTTACCACCTACATTTGCCGACTGTCTTGAAGTCTGGAAGCCTTAAACTCCTGGAACCCTCAGGACTTGTCCAAGCCTTTACAGGGACTGTTTCCTTCCCGACATTTCAAAGGATTATAAGATTTTTACCTTCAGGGTAAAAAATACCTCTGTGAGAACCTGAGATACTGTACTACAACGGTAAAGCAATCCCATTACAGGCCTGGAGAGTTCTTGAGATTTCCAGGAGGTTGAGGCTCCCAGATTTTAAGACAATCGGCATATGAAGGTGGTAAGGTTGTCAGCCCTACGCACCGGCCGCCTTTATCCCCAGGAAATATTCCTGGTACTCATTTCTGGTAGAGGCTGAGTCAACCCCAGGGCCATTGTACGGGCGGAAGGACTATGTCAATGAAAAACTTCAATGAAACCATCAGGAATCGAACCCGCGACCTTCCGGCTTGTAGCGCAGTGCCTCAACCAACTGCGCCACCGGAGATACTGTACTAGCAATATAACAATAACTTTCCAACGAGATGCAACACAAAGCAGTCTATTTATTATTCTGCAAGTTCACTCTACATGTTTCGGTTGTCAACCACACCCATTATCAGGAGTACACAAAACTGTAACTACAGCCTCCGGTACTGGTCATATATTTTATGCAGCTGCCTCCCTCCAACGTGGCCAAGTTAACTTGGCCACGCTGGAGGGAGGTAGCTGCACAGTACCGGAGGCTGTAGTTACAGTTTTGTGTACTCCTGATAATGGGTGTGGTTGACACATGAAACATGTAAAGTGAACTTGCAGAATGATAAATAGACTGATATGTGTTGCATCTCGTTGGACAATTATTAATATAGATCAGCGATGCGCGGAACCGTAAACATAAAATTAGTGTTCAGTTTATTTGCCTTGTACAACAAATTTTGATTGCGAGTAATTAATTTATGAGTCCGATCCAAGGCAGCTTATAGTCACGTGTTATTCCTACGCTGCAAGATCTGAATATCCCGACCAGCCTCGTGGTCTAGTGGTAAGAGTCTCTGACTACTAATCGTGAGGTCCCGGGTTCGATTCCCGGCTCTACCGTAGGAATTTTCCCTGAAGGGGAGGATTCCCGCGGTGACCATGGTCTGGGTAGGTTAGTAGAATTTAGGTTTAAGGGCCGTCCTGGCACTACGTCCTATGTCACCACTCATCACCGGAACAACGTAACTGCGCCTCATGGGCGTCCCAACCTCAGAAGTCGGTTACACTCCTGCCATGCTCAGGAGGGAGGACCACGAAGTCCACAAGGACATGTGGTAGTATTGGACCGAAAAAAAAATCTGAATATTCCGGAAGGATCTCTTCAAACCCCGTCGCATGACATCAAGTACATAAACCTCTTCAGGGCCTGGCTGGTATTTCCTCCGTTCATAACCAAACGTCTGTCGAATTCTGTAAGATTGTGCCGACGGTATATCACATTTTGAATCATTCACTCTATCGGCTTTGTCTCTCTTCACACATCCAAAATAAAACGCTACGTTCTGGAGATAGGGTCTGTTTCCGTCCACAGGCTACAATATACGGTTAAAATCTTCTCAGTTGGGTCATTTACATTCCGGCCTCAACTGAGAAGGTAAAATAAGGTAAATCAGTCCCGTTACAGGCCTGGGGTGGCCCAGAGTGTTCCAGGAAATTAAGGTTCCCAGATTTCATGACAACGGCACGGGATGATGGTAAGGTTGTCAGCCTTACGCACCGGCCGCCTTTACCCTCAGGAAATACTCCTGGTACTCCTTTCTGTTAAGAGGCTGAGTCGATCCCATCGCCATAGTGCGATCGGAAGGATTTTGTATCAATGAAAAATTCCAGTGACATCAGCTTGGATCGAAACAGCGACCTTCCGATTTGTAGCACAGCACCTTAACCACTGTGCCACCGCGGTCCCAACTGAGAAGGTACTAATAGAAATAATGGTTCGTTATCTGCACAACAATGTGTTTTCTGTAGTATTATATTACTATATGCAGACATAATTGTAACAACGGCATGAACATGTCATTTACTGTTTAATTATTTTTATGTATAAGTAATAATACAACAATATGAAAATATTGTTGCACCGATAGGAAACTATGTATTTTTATTAATACTTCATCGTATAGCACAGCCGTCTGCAAGCAATACAGATGAACTGACTGGGTTTTAACTATATCTTTTAGCTTTAGCAGGGGAGCCAGTACTGTTACCATAACGCACGATTTGTTATTGTTATTATTATTATTATTATTATTATTATTATTATGCACGAGACGATGGATAAACTCCAAGTAAATTATTCAATGCATCTTTTCTTCTCATTTTACCTAATTCTTTACTGACTGGATCAGAAGTGTTGTGGCACACCCGGTATATCACAGTCTCAGACCTTCTACACGCGCAGCTGCCGTTTTGTTTTGCATTTTCCCTCTCTCAGCTACTGCACTACAAAATGTCCTGTCGTACCAGCACCACCACCACCACACCTGACTGCCCTACCGCCATTCCATGCAGTATGAAAGATGATCATAACTTAATGATAAAAATCTGAGGTTCTCGCAGCATCACATCTTCAAATTGTTGAAAACTGGGATGGTGTTAGAAAGATGGCTGTCTGTGTTACAGGTGTCATTCAGGTGGCTCGACGTAATAGCAATGAGTTCACTTGGGTCATATCGACGACCAAGATATTATTGTGCAGTGCCGGACTTACGTGCACATGAATGTACAAATTTTGTTACGAGCATGGCAGAACGGTTCTGTAATTTTTAAGTTTTGTTCAAACACGATAGTGGAAAATGTAATGACTGGTTTAGTTAAAATAATACGTTTGGTCTAAAACGGATAGAAAAAGAAGCTTTGTGGATTAATTTGTTGAATGTAGAATTATACGAGCGACGTACTGAATTGTAGAATGATACGAGTGACGTACTGAATTGTAGAATTATACGGGCGACGTACTGAATTGTAGAATGATACGGGTGACGTACTGAATTGTAGAATGATAGGGGTGACGTATTGAATTGTATAATGATACGGGTGACGTATTGAATTGGGGAATGATACGGGTGACGTACTGAATTGTAGAATGATACGGGTGACGTATTGAATTGTAGAATGATACGGGTGACGTATTGAATTGGGGAATGATACGGGTGATGTACTGAATTGTAGAATGATACGGGTGACGTATTGAATTGTAGAATGATAGGGTGACGTACTGAATTGTAGAATGATATGGGTGACGTATTGAATTGTAGAATGATACGGGTGACGAATTGTAGAATGATACGGGTGACGTACTGAATTGTAGAATGATACGGGTGACGTATTGAATTGTATAATGATACGGGTGACGTATTAAATTGGGGAATGATACGGGTGACGTACTGAATTGTAGAATGATACGGGTGACGTATTGAATTGTTGAATGGTACGGGTGACGTACTGAATTGTAGAATGATACGGGTGACGTATTGAATTGTAGAATGATAGGGTGACGTATTGAATTGTAGAATGATACGGGTGACGTACTCAATTGTAGAATGATACGGGTGACGTATTGAATTGTAGAATGGTACGGGTGCCGTACTGAATTGAAGAATAATAGGGTGTCGTATTGAATTGTAGAATGATATGGGTGACGTCCTGAATTGAAGAATGATATGGGTGACGTATTGAATTGTAGAATGATATGGGTGACGTCCTGAATTGAAGAATGATATGGGTGACGTATTGAATTGTAGAATGATACGGGTGGGGTATTGAATTGTAGAATGATACGGGTGACGTATTGAATTACGGGACGAAATTGAAGGATTATTAAGAAGATTAAAGAACAGAATAGAACAGACTAGAATAGAACAGAATAGAGTAGAAAGAACAGAATAGAATGGAACAAAACAGAATAGAACAGAACGGAATATAATAGAATAGAACAGAAAAGAATAAAATAGAATAGAATTGAACATAATAGAACGGAATAGAATAGGACAGAATAGAAAAGAACAGAACAGGATAGAATAGGATAGAAGAGAATAGACTAGAACAGAATAGAATAGAATAGAACTGAATCGAACAGAATAGAATATAATAGAATAGAATGTAACAAACAAATTATAATTTATTTATATAAATTACAATTTATATAAACAAGATTAGGACTCCATTGGTCATGACATAAATCTGAAACTGAAGATGTCTAGTTTGTAAGGTTTTGCATGGATGTTTTATGCAGTGCATGTGCTTGGTATTTAGTGCAGAAGTTAGTGCATGTGGTTGGTAGCCTGAGGCAGTAGTTAGTGCATGTGATTGATGGCCTGAGGCAGTAGTTAATGCATGCTGTTGGTTGCCTGAAGCAGTAGTTAATAAATAGGTCTGTGTCATTTTAAAACTGAATTTAAATACTGCTTGTGGCAAACACCTGGTGTTAGCGGACGCAGCATTGTGTACAATATGGCTGTACTAATAAATATCGTTTTGTTCGAATAAGGTTTTGCAAGCCAGACCACCATGTTCTCTGTATGCTTATGTAACATTGCATCAACCGAGTCGAGTCGAGTCGAGTCGAGTAAAGCTGACCGCCTGCCTATGCAACAATTTATGTTGTGTTACTCGATTCCAATCAACTGGACGAGTCTTCCTTCACCTTCGAAGTCTAAAGATTGTTCATCTTGTCCTCGCTAGTCTCATCACGTGTTCGTCGACAAATTGCGAACAGAATCAGAGGCACCTGTACCCTGTGTGTGTGGCAGGTGACATTGGCGTGCAATCCTCGTCAGATTATACAACCATCCTACCCCCCCCCCCCCCCCCCCCCCCCCACCCAACACCCCTCTCTTTTTTTCCTTTTCCTTCTTTATAACAACAAAAAAACTAATACACACCTCTAT
>Ga0123354_10013909_pt1 | contig 12512 bp, 9 predicted proteins | sample TergutLab28metaG_2_FD_97872 | JGI IMG/M metagenome (GOLD analysis project Ga0123354, IMG submission 97872) | Labiotermes labralis P4 segment gut microbial communities from Petit-Saut dam, French Guiana - Lab288 P4 | ecosystem: Host-associated > Arthropoda: Insects > Digestive system > Gut ... | reverse complement strand
AGTCTAGCACAGTTCTATGATATGTGTCCCGTTGATTTGGTCATTGCATCAGAAAAAAGGTCTTTTTTTAAATGCAGAACGCGTTCACTTGCAATGTCTTTGAGGAGTTTTAAAGAATCTTCCAATTCTGCAGTGTCGTGCGAAAGAACACTGTACAGGACAGTGAAAGATATCGAATCACTCTTTCAATGCTGGACAAAAAAATGCATTTTTTGCTGCACGTTAAGGGATTTACACAAAATAAGAAAGTAAACAACCCAAAATCAAATATGTTGATGTTACGAAAAATCCTATAGTATTGTTAAGTTTCCTTTACACATTCAATGCGCACAAATTACAGTGTCTGCGTTTCCGAAAGATAAGGAGACACATTTCTGACCGTTACTTGGTCATTCATAACATTTATATTCAGAGAATGAACAGAAGAAGGACATCGTAGGACAGTCCACTTTCCTTGAAAGAACTGCGTAAGAAATACACGAAAGAAGTGGCAGTATTTCAAGACAAGACTTCTGCCGTGTATCAAGAAATGTTGTTTTGGGTTTTCGAAGACTGCTTACGAGCTGGAGGTTAGTACTTTCAGAGTTTTCCGTGTAATAAATTGATCTGTAGGGGAAATACGGACTGTATGCTCCCAGCGCCAGCAGGATTCTTATGTGATTACAGCTGCCGTGCTGAGACCGGAGATTAGAGATATGTTTCAAATGTGTAAGGTACAATTCTTATGAAGAATAACAATTGTGTGGTTTATGAGCATTTTTAGAAAGTAAAACAAAACGTTTAGATTGATTGGGAGTGATGCGTAATCAACGCAAGAAAATGATTTTGGTTCAAAACACAAAAGTGTTAAAATACTTTCTTCGTTCTACGATAAAAAATGTACGAAGGCATAGACACACACACACATACTGAATTACACATAAGATATGAGATTTATTTCAAGTGGCTTTTGACAGCATATCCATATTACGGGGTACACTAAACAATGAAACAGAAGAAGAAATCGAACCAAATTTATATCGGGCCATATTGCTCCATTAGGCGGGTCGGTAAACAGCCTGCTTCCTACCTGAATTTTTACACTTACTGAACCAAGCATCTGGAGTGACTTCTGTGGTCTGTGTTTCGGCGAGGTTGGTTCGCCAATTTCGTGTATGTTTGGAGTTTTCATCGACGAAACAATATAATTTCTAAAACTGGCCTGTAATTACTTAACCATAGTAATTGGAACATTAAAATAATTTAGAGAGTGATCGTGAAAGGTGACTGCTGATATACACGTGTATGTGTGTAAGCACATGTAGTCTGAGAGAAAGAACAAATTTTAGGCCAATCCGTTCAGTTTACTATTAAAAAATATTGGACTTTATAAAAACTTTTGTTGTTTTTTATTTTTGCAAGAGACAACTACATGAAGAATACGTGTATCCTGCAGCTTTCTGTAGTTAGTGTGGTTAAATTTGTTACATTTTATGGTTTAAGTAAATTCATTTTTGTTAAGCTTTTACGATTGCATGTAGTTTGGTAAAATAACAAGACATAATGAGCCATTACCTTAAATTAATGATCGGATAAAAATTGTGCTTATGTTGTTAGTGAAAATCGTATAATCTTCTTTAAATTTAGCGAGGAAACATGAATACACCCAAAAAGTGTGTAAAACATGTTATTAAATGTTCTGTATTGTACGTTTTAAGTTTGCCACTATGAATATCATAACAGTTTGAACATACAAATAATCATCACAGAGAAAGTAAAAAATGAAAGTATTTTTTCTATAGAAATTCCACGACTTTGCAATAAGACACCGTGAGACATTCCTTGTATTACCTGTGTGTGGTTTGTTTTTAAGAAGCTGGGAAATGCAATCACAGACTAATAATTTTTGCATGAAGATACTACAAGAAGTCGACGAAGGCATCCAGCAGTCGAGTGTATTTATTTTAGCCAGTGTCATTAGTATTGTCTTGCTTCTAATTTCTGACATATCGGTGAAGCTTAAGTGGAACATGCTACTCAAAAATTAGTCTATGAACTAAACTTGACCAAAAACAAACTTTTCACCAATTAAAAAAAAGACCTCGATATTTGAGTCAGCACATGGTTGCAGTGAAGCTGCATGAACCATGAACGTCAAAAGTTTTAGAAATAAACGAAGTTAATTGCCGTAAATAATTCCTATGTAAGCTTAAATTATCAGTGCAAGTGTACTTTTAGTTGGGGTTTGCTGTATCAGAATTTCGATGTCTCAGAAGGCCATAAATAAATTTCTCTTCTATTTTTTCATCGTGTTGACAGCCATAATGTACTCTGAATAAGAGTTGTAGAAGTACGTAAAGTACACTTTTATGTAGAAGATTTTTTGGCTGTTCACTATGACCAAGAAAGCTTGAATTTATATTTGTGTTTTCCATATAATTCGTTTGCTAGGAATGAAATACCTTTCTTCTGAAAATCTGGTATTTGAATTCATTAATCATACAAGTAGAGGTTATTGCATTGTGGACTATTCGTACTTCTTTCACTTTCTTAAACAAAAGAGAGAAATATTTAAAAAAAAATTACACACACACACACACACACACACACACATATATATATATAATTAACTTGGTTTTTAAGTTTTGGTGTTGAAATACGACGCTTACATACGCTATCAGCTTACTTGCAGGCTTAAACGCTCTCTGTTCTGTGACAACAGTTGTCTGCCTTGAGATAAACATGTAGATTTTATACCATTCTTTCATTTCATACAATTTATGCTGCATATATACATATATATATATGTGTGTGTGTGTGTGTGTGCGTGCGTGCATCCAGTTGTCCTCCCGGATCCTGCTGGGATAATAGCCCCAACCCCTATGTCCTCTGCAGCCCTAGACATCTTCTTTAACAGCCAAGCCATGAACTTTTCCGATCGAAAACTTTTTTGTTTGTCTTCCGTATTCTTTCTCTATGTCCTTTCATCCCTCAAGTTTTTATTACTAACGTAGCTTTACTCCCTTTTAATACTTTTATTTATTTTTTGCTTCGTTTCATAATCCGCCTGTTTTTCTTCTAGCTGTATCTCTGCCTAGTAGCAACTTAGTTCTGTTGAGATTTTTGGAGCATTTAATAGCAAAGTTTTCGTTCGCCACCGTCTTGTGTCAAAGTTTGTGACTACGCAAACGACAGGCCAGGCAACAGATTTTATTAGGTGCCTTCGCATCCCTATAGAGCGTCTATGAAGACGGTCCTTTCCAGTCGCCTGTACAGTTGGAGAACATCTAAGTGAATTTTTGTGAATTTTGATATTGGAAAGTTCTACGAAATGCAGTCGAGCCATTCCAATTATGCCTTGAATAGGAGAGTCTTAGAGGCCACTGTATATTAATACCTACCAGAAATTCAGAGCGCATGAGCCTTCGAATTCGTATTTTTTTAATATGCCGAGGATCAGTGTTCCTGTTTTGCACATACGTTGTTGCCTTTGAAAGTTGAATCCGTGTATATGTGCTTTCTTCGTAATCCAGCATCATCTCGAAAATCTAACCTAATAAGTTTACCCTGTTGTAGGACTGTTGCTAGGATTTCTAGCGCAACGAAGGTGCTGTAATAATTGCTCGTTAGACCTCAATAGATCATGAGGACTGAAAAGACATATGTGACAGTCACGTATGCCGTCACTATAGTTTTAGATACGGCACCGACCTATGAAAAAATACCTTACTTTTGGTTATGAACAGTTTTGATAATTAAATGAAAATTACTGTGAATTAGGTCTTTGCCCGAAAGAAAATAGTGATGATTTTTAGATAGTAATTTGGCGAGGAATTTGGCTTAAGCGATAATATTTTTGACTTGTATATGGGAGGTCGCCAGTTTGCCTATCAATGGGAAATACTCGTATTTCATACCTGGCAATTCTTAATGCTGCTTGAGAATTGTAAAACGAAAACTAGTGGTAACGGTGAAACTGACCGGAGGCTATAGATGGAAGAATATGACATTGTTTTTAAGTAAATGTACAAAGTGAGTAACAGGTAAAGCAATCCCTGTAGAGGCCTCGAAGGTTCCAGGAAGTTGAGCCTCCCAGTTTTCAAGACAATCGGCACATGAAGGTGGCAAAGTTGTCATCTCTAAACTCCGGCCGCCTTTACCCCCCCCCCCAAGGAAATATTCTTGGTTCTCATTTCTATTAGAGGCTGAGTCGACTCCAGGACCATAGTGAGGGCGGTGGGATTATGCCAATGAAAAATTCTAGTGACACCATCGGGAATACAACCTACGACCTTCCGGCTTGCAGCGCAGTGCCTCAACCAACCACGTCACCGCACGTACTTATAACGTAATATAATATTTTTAAACTTGCTGTAATCTTCGTGGATAATAGTTTGTTTAGAAGGCGTACTGCAGTAGCAGCGTCGTTTTGCAAACTTTCCATTGAAAGGTGGATTGACAGTGATAATGAGGAGCTTGTGACACTTGATACTGAATCAAGATAAGATAATTGGTGCTGCTGCAGTAGCAGGGGACAGTCGAGTGACAACAGAGTTGGCGCAATAAACCTCGTCATTGCAGCAAACGTGTTTTTAAGACTTACGTGCTTACATAGCGATATGCATAAGTACAGTTATCGTTGTGGGATAACGCAGAGTAATATTGATCGTGTTTTAATACGTGCACAATTGAAAGAGATCATGTGTAATTATCCTCTGATATACAGTAGCTCATTGTCATGATCATCACTGTTCAGTGTCTGTAAATAGAATAGGACCAGATTTTCAGCTTACAAACCTGTAAAAAGAGACATTTGATGTAGAAAAATCTAATTGAAATAACTGAAAACGCGTAGAAATTAAAGAACAGTGTGACATGAATTGAAAATTCAGGAAAGTTCCAAACTTTGTGAAATATAATTTGAACATGAAAATTTTTAAATATTTTAAATTTTTAAGGAATTATTTGATTGAAGTATTAAGATTAAATAAGGTAATTAAAATTAATACTTACTTACTCCATACAGCGGAGTCCTTTTTGAGAAGCTAACCGGTTCTCAGCTAGTCAATAAATTCCCCGCATTTTATGGAACCTGAACTTTCGTTACTGCATTCACAAGTGCCCCGCCACCTGTCCATATCCTAAGCCAGCTTGATCCAGTCCATAGCCCCACAACCCTCTTCCTGAAGATCATACTTAATACTATCCTCCCATCTACCCCTGACTCTCCCAAGTGGTCTCTTTCTCCCAAGTTTCCCCACCAAAACCCTGTATACCCCTCTCTCTCCCATACACTCTACATGTCTCGCTAATCTCATTCTTCTCGATTTTATCACCCGAACAATATTGGGTGAGGAGTACAGGTCATTAAGCTCCTCATTATGTAGTTTTCTCCACTCCCCTGTTACCGCATCCCAATTAAAATAAATACATCAATTAATAACTAGTTAGATATGTCGTAATTTTTACGAATTTTAAATCGTTAGTTAGGCCTCAAAGTTGAACAGGTACAAATGTCAGCCTATTGGTCAGATTTTGATGGAACGGTTTGGTTCCGGAGGTACGGTATTACCGACGGAGTTTCCAAAATTAAATATTCTCACAACAGTACAAACAGAGAAATATCGTTTTTGTTTACAATAAACATAATTTTAGTAATGAACCAACTTAGTGCACAAATGCTTGTTTTATAATAAGTTTATTATGTCTCTACATGTTTCGAGCACTATTGTGCTTATCATCAGGAGGTCAAAACTGTATTATAAAGCATCTGGTATCGTCACACTGAAACAAATGAGTGGTCTAAAATTACTAAAAAAACAATTTTGTAAATATGACCACATAGTATTAAAATTTATGTATGAATTTTTCGGGTGTGATTACTGTATATTACTTACTATAAACATGTTATGTCATGTAGAGGTTATGTTATCCAGTTATTAAACTTATTAGAAAGGCACTATGTCTATTTACATTATATGTTTGCTGAGTTTGTCTAGTCATAAAAATCGTATGAATTGTTGATTAGTTGTTGTATCTACAAGGTTACGTATATCCTGTTGTTGAATTTGTTAAAAATTATACGCTGTCTATTTACATTACCTAACTAAAAAGTTGCCATTAAGTTGGTTAATTACTAAGATTATACTGAGATGCACGGTCAGCAAAACATAAAAAAAAAAACAGGCATGATGAAACAAATTGCACTAATTTGGTTTCCGAAAGACGTCACATTTATAAACCGCACACAATATGTTGTCGGACAACATTAGTTTACAACGTGGACGAATTTTGGACGATTATCGATGGAGATTGCGCTAATAAATCAGCTGTCGATCGGATATTTTGTGTGCCTCGCATACAGGAGGATAGTTGTCTCTGTCAACTCTAATACTCTGAGCTGGGAAACAAGTACTTTTATGAGTGAAATTCTCATCAAATTTGGAGCAAGCAGAAAAGTAATGTTCTTTAAAGGAAACGTACATCGCATGGCTGACAGAATAATTAACGTGAACCGAAATAATAGACTGTTTTTTCGCTGGAGTTTTAGAATTTCTGTTCAGTATTAAGCCAGTAGGTATCGCGATGGGAGGGGTGAGGACTTAGGGACTTACCCTTGTGTTTAGATAGAAACAGAAGCAGCTTGGCGAAAAATTGGAAACACAATTGAGAGCTAGTAAGGACACTGGCCTAGAATTAACGCAGGAAAAATGCTACATGTCCTAAAATTTCTTTAATATAAGGCAGGAGAAATCATCATCATCATCATCATCATCATCATCATCATATCACGTAGTCTGAAGTTAGGTAGTCACGCAGTGTGATCTAGCCTTTCAGGTTCCAGTATTTTCTCGTTTCCTTAAGGCCGTTCAGTAGCTGCTTGCTTCTTCGTCGTAGTCTTCTCGTCACTTCTGTCTTTCCGCAAGACAGAATAATAAATTTTGGTAATATTGTCATTTTCCTTGTTACTTGCTCCCTCTCAGTTCGAACCACTCTTCTCAGTGCCCTGTATTCCATAACATTGCTTCAGGGTTCTCTTCATTGATGGGCTAATTTTCACCCAAGGACGGTAATTAGAAGAGCGATAGTTTTGTAATTTCACTTTCTACGTCTTTTTTAATGAAAAATCGGAAGACAGAAAATTGTGTAATAAAACGAAAAATTTATTTCTTAATGCAAGAATCTTCTAGTTAGCGTGTTAAAGTTAGGTTAGGTTAGGTTAGTTTAAGTTAGATTAGATTAGATTAGGTTAGGTTAGGTTAGGTTAGTTTAGTTTAGGGCTGTCAGTGACATGTTCATTGAAATAGAGAATTAATTTTTATTACACTCAAAAGGTTAAGTCGGAGTAAGGTGTCTGCTGTGTTACTTTCTCAACTGGTAACTGGCATAAATATCTCAGTTTGCTACTTCATACCACATATTTATATTCCTTCTTCCCTGATATACACTGCCAATTAATATTATTTTCAAGGGCATGAAACATTTATGTTTATGGTTCCGTGCATCGCTGATCTATATTAATAACTGTCTAAAGAGATGTAACACAAAACAGTCTATTTATTATTCTGCAAGTTCACTCTACATGTTTCAGGTGTCAAACACACCCATCATCAGGAGTACAGAAAACTGTAACTACAGCCTTCGGTACTGGTCATATTTTTTGTACAGCTACCTCCCTCCAATTTGGCCAAGCTTGGCCACGTTGGAGGGAGGTAGCTGCACAGTATCGTAGGCTGTAGTTATAGTTTTGTGTACTCCTGATGATTGGTGTGGTTAACACCCGAAACATGTAGAGTGAACTTGCAGAATAATAAATAGACTGCTTTGTGTTGTATCTCGTTGGACAATTATTAATACAGGGCATGAAACGTAACAATTACATAAACATATATTGATCTATCAAATGTACAGGTATAATTGACGTCATATTCATTCGCTTGGTGCCATTACTAGATATTAATCCCATTACCACGAGATTGCATCATAAACACGCGTTGTTACTTTCATTTTCATTTTACTCTTCATACGGCAATGGAAGCTGACAGACGAAACAACTGATGTCAAATCAATAAGTCGTATTAAGCATAATCTACTTTGAACTTGTGACAGAGTGTTACAGAAGATCGATTGGGTCTACTCCGCGAGCAACTGTCGAGAGGCGGTTTATACAGTCTGTACTCGTGTGACGTTATTTAGTTATGTATCTCGACTTTCAAGTTCTTATAACGGGTTTATTTTATTACTGTGCTTCATATTTCGAGAAATCCAGTTATTATTATGCTTTGCATATAAGTCCGTCAAATGGCAGATTTTAGATTGGCCGAAAAGTAATATATTTTTCAATACCGTCGAACCTAGTTTTAACGACATCCGCTTATGCGACATCTCGCCAGTTGCATAAGATATTCTGTAGCAGCAACTAATTTCTGACTGTTAACCACAACGTCATAATCCTAGGTTAAAGCAACATCCATTTATATCAACATAGAAAATCCAGGCCCGTCCATGATGTTACAAGCCAACTCAAATCTATATGGCGATAGTATATCACCTTGATGATTATTTTCTTCGCGGACTTTGTCCATCATCTGGTGTTTTAGAATTAACAAGGTTATTAGAAGCGGTGTAAATGATAAATAGTATGCATACACCTCGACAGGGGACAGGAACGGTCAGTGTCCTTAGGCCAATATATGGTTAAATCCTACTCAGCTGGACCGGATTGGTAGACATGCTTTCAACTCTTAAGACATCTTTGCTTAATAGGCCCAACTGAGCAGGTCTTATTATATTGGCCCGGGGACAGTGATCGGTCCTGTCCGCGAAAGGCGTTGTTTATTCGCTATTTATTTATTTATTGTTTTTGATAATTATAAAACACCGTATGATGGACGAAATCAAAGAATCAGATAATATGAATAAAGAAATTCGTTGTTGATTCAGTAGCAGGCAAGATGACACTCGCTGCTGTAAGGACCTAATTATGTAACACTGTTCCGGCCATTAACTCAACGCGTGTGATATGTGACGAAACAGTCATTGCATGGCTCGGTTTTGGGGGGTTTGGCACCGTGGTCCTTGGGCGTTTTTTATCTTTTGATGCTTTGCTGATCGTGCATCTCAGTATAATCTTAGTAACTGACCAACTTAATGCACAAATTCTTGTTTTATAATAAGTTTATTATATTCCTCTACATGCTTCGAGCACTGTTGTGCTCATCATCAGGAGGTCAAAATTGTATTATACAGCATCTGGTATCGTCACACCTGTAGGTGGCCGTCCGGTGCACCAGTAGAGGAATATAATAAACTAATTATAAAACAAGAATTTGTGCATTAAGTTGTTCAATTACTATGGTTCTTTATTTGTCCGCGAAGTATTGGAATCAATATTTGTTATTTTCGTAATATCTGTAACACTGAGAACACTTAAAAAATTCCTATAAAACCGAACACCTTTTAACCTATTTTTAATATTGTGTTATGTTTATGATTCATTTTGTTAGTAAGTACTAGTCCTGCCCCTCTTCGATTTTTGTAATTACATACCGGTCCAATGTAGTAAAATCTCACAGAAAAGTTCTCTGTTAGAATATTAAAATAAACCCACACTAAAAACTATCGAACAGTGTCTTAGCTCGGGCGGTTAGTCGTTAGCCTCTATTCTCGGAAGCAATTATAGGCCGCCCATTGTCCTAGCGATTCGATATTTCACTGTCAATATCGATCCATAAATGTTCTACACTCTTTCATACACCGACACTCCATAATTTTAGCAGCTGACAGCGTCGTTAAATAACAAGCTTTAAAAGGAAATATGTATACCGCTGCGTTACACGTTTCCTTGTCTTTGGGCTGATCGATAGGTAATGGCAACCAGTTTGTAGTAGTGGGAGAGCCCATGATTGGCCTGGTAACCGTTACTTCACAAACCTATGTGACAACGCGCCGATAAACCATACAAAGTTTTGAATGGCTCATGTATGTATGATTGTGTGATATCGGATATTTCGGTGAGGTGCTATTTTGAGAAACCTTCGGGTGAAGTAGGGCCGCTGCACTAGTAGGAATCACACCATAGGCAAAACGTAGCCAGGGCCACCAAATACAGATGCGTAACATGTTACAGAGACAGGTGGCGTTGAATTGTCGGATATAAAAATGGAAATGTGGAGAAAACATGTGACAGAATGACAGGAGCTGCTTTTCATATTCAGCGACGAAGATAGTGTCAGTAACGTAAACGGTCGCTCTGGCGTTTCATATTACTGAATCATTATCTTCAGTTATAGTGGACTATTTTTCTTATTGCATAGCGCTAGAGAATTTCTAGAGGGGGTTACAGATTGTTTTATTCACCTAAACGTCTAAGCATGCTATGAGTCCAACTCGGTGGGTTCCAGATGTTCTTCCCTTGGGGGTAGAGCGGCCAGGGCGTGAAGTTCACCACTCCATTTAGTACTGAGTTACACATCAGTGGATTTATTCTGCTACCCCCAAAACGTTCTTCACGGCGGGACCATGTCAGCATTCTTGTTATGGCGCCACAGCCCAGCGCTTTTCAGTTTATCATTAAATCATTCTGCGGTAAAAGTGAGATGGATTTTTTAATATACTGCTGTGACGATTGTACCGTAAATACTGATCTGCTGTAAAATGAGTGATTAAGGGAGTGAAGACGTAATAACTGTCATTAATATTTATAAAAAATTAAAAAGGCTGAGTTTTTTTCGGGGTTTCGAAAGTTTGTCAGCCATTTGTTAGGATTTTTTGGGCGATGGAGCCGGGGAAGGGAGATTGGCCAATCGCAACGCCTGTACCCACACAGACCACGAATACAGAAATCACATATACACACTTCTATTAGTGTGGTTCAAACCACGATCCCATTATTCGATCAACAGACTACAATACTCGCTTTAGATCATGCAGTGTCTATTTTCGCCCGACTGTTATTACGAAACTAGATAGATTATTTCTGATCGATGAAAATAAATAATTGAAGTAGACCACTGGTAAATGACGTGTGCTGTGACGTCAAGTACTTCTACTATGGAAAAGTGGCAGGCAACAGGCTGTCCGTGGCGTCGTGTTCCCTAGCTTACCACAGACCACAAGCTTCCTCTACCCCTCGGGTCCGCCTTGTGACGCAGAGGGTCCTCACACTGCCTACTCTGTTCTGAGTGGGAAATGGGAAGTATTATGTAATGAGGAGCTCCGTTACTTTTATAGCTCTCGCAGTATTCCTAGTGTAGTCATATCCAGCGTACGTGATTTTCAAAAGCAGTGGTTCCCAGAATTTTTAATTTACTAAGCCCCTGGGCTTCGCGCTCCTCTTTGCAGAACACAATAAAAATCAACGTGGTGCACAACCATTCGATATGGTATCAGTATCAAACTAACTAAAAACCAACTAAGTGTGTAACTAACGACGCACATGGAGTGGAGTCCCTGTTCAGGACACGGTAGTTACTCGTATAGATAAGAATTGTTTCGTGTATTTCATGGGGCCCAAAATTCACAACTGTAAGATTAGAGGAATTTACGGTTGTAGGTATGAAGATAATCATTTTCGGAGCTGTGACTCCCTGTAGCCTGGTATAAACTTATCGACGTTTTGGAGGAACCTTATGCCATCTCTTTAGATTGGAGGAGTAATATGAACATGGAAGCGCAATCTTTCCAAACTGTAGATAAATTTGTTCAAGATTATAGGTCATTACATCCAGCAATAAAAATTTATTTACGGAATGCGAGATATTACTGCCGTTGTCACAGAAGCACGCCACTTAATTATTCCTTATGTCAGATTAATTCTTTAAAATATAATCCCATCAATTCTTCTCTCTCCCGCATTGACTCTTCCCTTCGAGAATTCGACTGAAAATTTGTATGCCTTCTTTCTCAAATATAATGATATATTCTGTTTCTGTTGAAGTTTTTGTAATACATGTTTCGAAATCAGCATTTTAAAGTGTTTTGCGTTTTGGTGATAGCTTTTTTGTAGCCGTGTACAGCTCAGTATTCTATACGTTTAGACCCGCCCCCTGCTTAGTCATTAAAAACTTAGAATTATGAGTTTCGTATTTGCGTCAAAAGGAACAGCGATTCTTTCCCTAAACATTTCAGCCATTTTTTTGGTAGTGTTCACATAGTGTGTTTACTGGAAGGAAGAAAGTGAATTTGTAAGTCTGATGTATGGTTGACCGTGCATCGTAATTCAGTGTGGATAAGAATCCAACTAGATGTCACTTTTGTTTTATCCTTTATTTCTCCTTTACAAGTTTCTCAACATATTTCGGGCAACCATGTGCCCATCTTCAGGAGCTGACGACTGCGTAGTGTTATCGCCACGTGTTGGTATTGTGCCGTGGCTGCAGGAAGGCTGTCAGAATGACACTCCTCAATGAACACACTACCTGCTAACCGGTTCTGACAGCCTTCCTGCAGCCACGGCACAATACCAACACGTGGCGATAACACTACACAGTCGTCAGCTCCTGAAGATGGGCACATGGTTGCCCGAAACATGT
>Ga0123354_10013905_pt1 | contig 12515 bp, 4 predicted proteins | sample TergutLab28metaG_2_FD_97872 | JGI IMG/M metagenome (GOLD analysis project Ga0123354, IMG submission 97872) | Labiotermes labralis P4 segment gut microbial communities from Petit-Saut dam, French Guiana - Lab288 P4 | ecosystem: Host-associated > Arthropoda: Insects > Digestive system > Gut ... | reverse complement strand
CATAGTGTAATTATAAAGTATACATACTACTACATGTCAATTCACATAATATACTCCCACAGTACTTTTATCCTGTAATCGTTTTACACACACACACACACACACACACACACACATATATATATATAGATATATATATATACACACATATTTATACGTCCGAGCGCGTGCGCACACACACGCACACATACACACGTACACAAAGATACGTTTTGGGCGTTTGATATTTTGCGGATGTTGGATGTTCTGATGACATGCACATTAATGAACGTCCGGCGTAGGATTACCATTGTAAGCCTTTGCCGTCTACAATACACTGTGATCTTATTGTCACTGTAAACTGTACGTCATTCAGTATTTTGCGTTTGTTTTTTCTTCTCGGGACGACTCATTCTCGGAGGTCTTTTCTATGTGCGTTTATTTTATGTTGAAAACAAGCCATATGCAAGTAGACTTAATTGAGAGCAGCCAAAATAATATTTTCTTCTGCTGTCTACGTCAGAAAACTTAGAAATTTCTCCCGGAAACCATTTACATCCGACCGTTGCGGAGGTTATTCTAGACGTGGCTTCAACAAGCTTTTAGAGCGGGCATATGGACTGTGTCTTAGTGAAACCTGAAGGTTCATAACCCCTGATATTACTGACTGCTGGTAGACAAGATACTTTGTTATTTCAATCCATCTACAAATTTTAAACCCGTTTTTAAAGCCTGTCTTTGCGCCCTTCTATCTCCTTCTTGAGCTACGACATGACCGTTGCTGAGAAATATTTTTTCAGGGTCGAATATATATGTATACAGACATAGGTAGTGCATTTAATTATTTTCAGATCACTTGTTTTAACGATAATATCTCCTGTGTCTTAAGTTGTCATAACTACCTTTTGTAATCCTTTCCTTCAATCCTTCATTAAACAGCTTCCGAATCTACACGATCACCCTTTGTAATTTTGTTGTCCCTACGCGCTCAGTCTGGGCGGGAAACGGGTGTGGTTCACCGAATTACATATAGTTTTAATTATTTCTTTTTTTAATTTTTGTTTTATTTACTCAATTTATTGTTGATATAAAATAATGGAGCGCTATATCCAGTAAAACTACTAGATCATTTCTAGGAAACTGACACAGTCACCACACTACTCTCGTACGCGACTGAATTCGCACTGGATTGCTAGTGTCTGTTGTCCGCTGCTAACGTTTTCTCATTTAAATCTCTCCCCTCCTACCTATCGCCAACGGTCCTGAATATACATTGACAGATTAACTTACAATGCATGCCATGAACAGTCCGTAACTGACGCCAGCAGTCTTAAGAAACAACTATACTAAAAATGATCGGCTACACCAACTATCTTTCTCCGACAGAGCCTAATATGTTTTAGGTCCACGTGGAGGTAGCCGTGGATATCTGTCTTTCCAGAGCGCCTACTTTAACAACCCAATATCCAGTGGTATCAATTATGACCCTAAGTAATACTACTAGCATGTAAGAACTAATTCCCAAACGTTAGTGTAATGCGTGACTTCAGGGTTCCGCCGCTAAGGAGATGAGAACTGCACTCCTCTGGGTTATAACCCAGGGGAGTGCAGTTCTCGTTAGTATAGTGTATAACATGTACTTGTCACTTCCAGGTTCTCTTGTGCTAATACAGTTCCGACGTGGACCATCTGCGCAGTTTTTTGAAGATATTTTCACACTTATTATCCATTAAAATTCAGTAAGATTTTTTTTGTCGTCTCTTATACAAGCTACATATTCAGTTTACCGTAACATCTGTAGTTTCGCTACCGCAATATTACCTCGTGGCAAGGTTCTGGCTTACGTGTGAACAATATTCTATATCGCTCCCAAGTCCACATGTGTATTTTTCAGAGAACTTGTGCTTTTCATTGCACGTTAAGGGTCATAATTTTGTTTCTAAGCTCATCAAGGTTTATAAGGAAGGGGGACACAAAGTTTCTCATTTTCAGCATCGGTACTGTGTGGAAATGGGTAGTCAGCTTATCACTCCGACCGCTTTATCCCTGAGGAGAACGTCCCCAGTACCCATTTAATAGGAGGCTGGGTGAAATCCCGAGCCAGTCTTCCTTCTTCGGAGAAGAGATGGATTTGTTGCAACTGCTGGGGCTTTCACCACGATTGTTGCTTAGTTCCATTCCAACTGCAATGTCCCATTTGCTCTTCTAGTAAAAACAACATTAATATCCAGGCCTGTCCTAGGGCTGTCCAGTACAGCAACTAACTCTTCATTAAGTTACCTGTACTGAACTGTACTTACTAAACTTCCAATTTGAGGCAGTATTTCAGCCTATTCAAACTCGTGTGTTTACACCAAATGTTTCTTTCAAAGAGAGCCGTGTAATTCTTAACGTCATCTTTAGCGACGCCTCGGCCGTAAGACTGATCAACAGGAATACATAGTACAAGAGTCTCATGATACCGTCGCAATGAATGTAAAGAGTATTAATTATTTACTGTCCAATAATATGTGAGCGAAAAACAGGAGTTTTGCTAGTAAATTATGACCCAGTGAGAATAGCTTTTGCCCTGTTCCTATGTGCCATGAACCTGGTAAGACGTAAATGGAAAACTGTTAGCCTTGTCATAATTCAGCCCTGCCTTTGTATGTGACGTGCTGCAATTGATCATTATTTATTCACCTAACATTTTACGAAGGCTGCTTTTGTAATCAAATAACTTATTCCCTTTCCTAGGTCCCTGGTTAAATAAGAGAGTGTAACGTCATTTGAACTGTAATTCGTCGCTGGGTAACCTTATATTTCCTGCCATATTCTTTCTACAGTAAAGTAAGTCAGCGCACTGCCTACGTCCTGTTCAAGAGTTATTTTTGCCAAGCGCCCCGACGCTCACCTTTTTCCATTACTACAAAATCCCTCAACAGTGACAAAGTACAGAGCTGTACAGCTGGACGTGGAGATCCATACTTCAGAATCGACATGGTGAGAGGACTCGAAATCTGTTATTTTACATAAATCGGCAGTTTTACTCAGTTTTCTCTAGATTTTCCACCACACATGTTCCATAAATGGGCTTCTATCGGACATTTTGTTTTCTGTACCGAAATAAAAACCAATAAAGTGCCAAAACGCCTACAGAATTCATGTCACAGCTTGTCGTTTGATATGATTTTATTATACACCTTAGATATAACTTTCATCTCTTGGCCACGACATCCTCCAGTGTTAAATAACATCTATAACATATAAGATGATGCGGATGAGGAACTGATGTATTGAATGGGGAAAATAAATTGTAAGCTGAGTGGAAAAAGTTCTTTAGATTTATTGAATCTAAACTTAAAAGACATACATCGCAGTTTTGTAAATTGTGTCATACCATCGTAGTTTTAAAAATATTTTTTGTGTAAAATAATCCACATTGCCCAATTTGTGATTTGTTCTCTCTTCTACATACGTTTTATACATTTCTGAGTCTGTATGTTAGATATTGAGAATTGCATGGGGTTTTTTTTCCAGGGTAAATATTCATGTACTATTCTTCACCCAAATCAACATTTTTCCAGATGTCTTCTGAACTTGTCATGTTTTTTTGAGGTTTTGTTTCATTTGGCGTCTACATTTCACGTGATAAATGAATTAATTTAGAAAACAAGTAACTTTCCGAGGTGAGGTACTGCTTTCTGCTGCATTTTGTGACACAATGCCTCCCTAGGCCACACTTCGTTTCGTGTTCCAAATCTCCTTCAAAACTCGATATCTGGTTTAGATAATTATATTGTTCTCCTATATTTTTACACCACATGCTTCCTTCAGATCTATATCCAGTGCAATAAAAGTACCCTTATACATTAATATATTGGTATTATCACAGTCGTATTAATAACATCGTGTCTGTCCTTTCCATCCTTTCATTTCTTCTATTCCGGGTGACTTCAGGAAGAGGGTCCTTCTTGATGAGGGGCTGATTGCTCAGCTGCTCATAAAATTTATTTTATTTTTGGTATCCGTACTTCAAGTACTGTATTAAAGAAAAAGAGCCTTTGGATACTATCCTGACAGATAAATCTATCCCACATTCATATAATCTCTTATTCATACAACCTCTTCCTTTCAGACCTAGTCTAACACAATTTATTCACATAATTCCTAGGTTTCCAAGTGATCCTCTTATTTCAGGTTTGTCTGCCAGAATTGTTTGTGCAATACCGGCCTATAATATACGTGTTACATTCCCCGTCATTTCATCCTACGTTTGTTCATAGTCACAATAGAATTTGTGAAGTGAATAGATTATAATACTTGTCATTATGAAACTCTCTCGATTCTCATTCAATTTCTTTTCTTTTTACTTCAGATAGCCTTCTCAGGGCTTTTTTCCTGACACACTGCTTTACGAGGCCAGGTAAAAAAGTACCTGGACATGCTGTACATCTAAAAGCACTAAAGTACGGACCAACCCCCTTTAATGTCGACCCATTCTCCTTGGACACACTTCTTCTTGCAAGGCGTCCACTGCTGACAGCATCCCGTTACCTTACGCTTTATCGTTTCCTTATTTTAAAATTATTCAATTTTCAAGCTGCTCTTAATTTGAAGGAACAGGTCAGAGTTGAATGGGGTCGGGGGAGTACGATGATTATCACACCAATGGAGTGTGCTGTCTACCTAAATATTGCTGCAAAAGTTGGGATCAGTGCGCCGGTGCTTTGTAGTAATTAATTTCTCACACAAGAGACTGTCAATTTTGTGGTCGTTTACGGTGAATGGCATCAAGAACACGTCTTAGAGGACGTAAATAAAAGTGCCGGTTTACACTTTGGCCTCGTGGGTGACTTCGTAGCAACTATCTCGCCCAATCTTGCTCGAAAAAAACTGTTAGGTACCACATTGATTTTGCAACGAACGTGGCGGGTTTTCTTGGGTTTTTATGACAGCTATGTTTTCTTCCCACTCTGGTTATTGTTATTTAGCTTCGGGCTCGTTAAGATGCGCCCATGTTACAATGTTTTAAAGAAAGTTTCGCTCACTTTTACTTATCAGAACGATCTTCCTTTTGACACATCTCTCCTATAATACGCATCTCTATCCTCTTAGCACGGTGTGTGTTAACTACATACTACAAAATAAACACATCTCTTTAATTGTTTTTAACAGCTTAAATCCGACTTTTTCACGACCATAAGAGAACCTGAGACATTCATTGTGGCATTAAGAGATTTACTTATACAGTAGGGCATCATGTTCATTTTGTCAGTACTTTTGTGAAGATTCCCTGATGTATAGCGACAGAAATGTAGGTAATTAATAGTACGTGATAAATAATATTTCATTAGTGTGAACTTATTGGTCTACTCTATAAATTTGAATAAAAAGTTTTTTACCTATCCCGGGAGTTGAAAAGCGGCCCATCCAGCTCGTATTTAGTCGCTAAAATGAACATAATATCCCTTGTCCGATACCAGTCTAGGTACTGCTCACATATTTTATGTTCGCCTCTGGCCATCGCAAAGTGTTTGAGTACGTAATGGAAATGTAATAATGTAACATACACAACTCTGATGACAGATAAGGAGGAAAACTTCTAAGGATGGACAGAGACATTTTACAAAATATTAGTAGTAAGTTATCATGAGACTTAGTGATATAATTTTCCTGCTGTGCAGTTTGACTTACGGTTGGTAAAGATTATCTGCTGCTGTTTTGCATGTCTTCATTGTATTTTACGTAATAGTGTGCGTATTTGGGCCTTTAATTGTCGTTTATCTACGCTTGTAAGCAGTTACATCTTCTCTTGTTCGACTGTGCCAAGGTGTATATTTTATTTTATTTTACTTTATTTTATTTTACGTATTTTATGTACACCATATATCAGAACCGAGTTCTTTGTCGTATATTCAACCGCATACATAATTCTTAGTAAAAAATGTCATGTTATAAGGTGTGTCTAATTTTAAACCCGCCTTTCCCTTTTCCACTTGACTTTGTTGAACAGTTCTTTAAGTGCTGCGGTTTTAATAATTTATTTTTGATTTACAGTCTAATAAATTTGCGCGATATCAAAGTTTTGTGTTCATGTAAGTAAGTTTAAATTGAATACTTTTTCGAAGTGACAGGAAAACATGACTTCAGAATTGGGAGTTCACCTGCAGATTCAAACCCATATGTGGGAGTTTAAAACGGGTTAAAAAAGTTAATATCTTTGTGGGTATTACTTTAGACTTCGCAGTGCTTCAAAATGGTAAATTAGAGAGAGTGCTGTTAGCATCTTTACCTTCTCTCACCACCACCCAACCCCAACAGCACCACCACTAGACCTCACTCCATCTCCCCAGAACTTCGTCTCCATCAACATCACTTTGTGTAACAAGGCACTCAGGCATTCGTCTGACGGTATCCCTGCTTTATACAAAGGACCTGCACAATTACATTTAGCCAATAAGATAAGGCACATAGACCTAATTAATTATCTTTCTCGTATATCAGTATGCTTTATCTGATTATAAAGCCAAACTCGTTAATCTCATATTATAATTCGTAATGGCAAAATAATGATAATTAAAATTATACATTTGGACTATCGAGTTATTTGGATGTGTCACTGCAGGCTTTATATAATTTAATAATTTATCTTAATTAATTAATTTAGTTACAAACATGTACTTGTAACTTACGTCATAAATGGAATCCAAACCCGTGACTCAAATTTTGCTAGGCTCAAGGCACTTCGCATCCCACTCTGACATTAATTTCGTTAAATTGCTTATATTGCAGTGAATGTTATGGGTCAATCTGCTGACATATTTTGAAGACTATGAAGGATGACCGAACAATGGGCAGAAGTGGTTAACGAGTATCTGTGTCGGATTAACAATAATTAGTGGCAATCGAGGAAAATATAGTCAAAATTTTCAAATTCATTTTATATCTTATCTGTTGAATTCTAGTACATGAACACAAAAGTGGTTCCTTACTTTGATGGAGCAAAACAATACAAACTACTGCAATTTTAGTTTATTATTTTTCTAATGAATAAAGGACTATCAATAACTGTACAATCATTTACGCATCATATTCACTACGAATTTTTTCGGACGGTGATTGTGGCCATGAACGGGTGGTGCTACAATTATATTATAAAAGGGAAGAACTCAGACAGAGGTCTCTAGTGAATGTGAAGAATATGAGAAAATACAAACAGTTATAGTTTTATATTAATGGGAAAATTAATAAACTAACTTTGAACAAATACAATGGGTTGATTTTACCCAAAAAAAATATTTCAAATGTAAAGCTCCTAAGATAAATTTGGATAAAGAGTAACGTAATTGAGCAATTCAGTAACTTCATAATTTATGCAGATCGTTTGATTGCTATCACGAGCTAAACGATAATAGGCTGACATCTAGAACGTAAAACAGTAAATTTCGATTATTACAGAAATTTATTATAGAAATTATAGAAATATATGTGGATCCTCTTGAAAAATATCAATTTAGTTGGCTGAACGTGATATATGATAGTAGTTTTGTGATGGATCCTATTCAAAATTATTGTGAAGGTGCGTCGTGGTTATAACCAACTCAGCATATTTCCCAGCAGCAGATATATAAAAATAGCTTTCGTATTTGTCGCTATCTAGTAACAGGCTTTTATGTAACACATCCTTATTAGACAAAGAAAAATATCATACCAATGGAACACAGGTTTCAGAAACACCATTGTTTGTGCAACAGTGGGTTCATCTTTTGTCAGTTTGAGAGCAGACCACTTGTTTCTGTGTCCACACACAATGTGACGCTCAACTCCGTGTTGCTTCCAGCGCTACTGTAGATCGAGGAAGAGGAATGGCACATTCATGCATATTTAATTACTGCGCCCCCTCCTCAGACTTAACATGACATCCAACCTCCATATGGAGTCTATAGATTGCTGAAAATGCTTTCATTTCCCTTTAAAGTGATTAATTTTCATCTACAGAAGGCAACGGGAGGGGCACTCAACTAGAGGGGCACCAACGGGAGGGGCACTCAACGACTGCGAACATGCGTAGAAATAATCAAACATGTCCTAACGTAATGTTAAAACAAACGCTCTCTTACGAAAAAAAAATAAATATACTTATCTTTGGTTAAGTAACCACTAGTAATCTAAAATGAAAAGATGGAAAGCTATTTTATTAGAATCATGATCATGCAGTACATTCACGTATAACACGGCATCTTACTTCTGAACCTGATCTTCAGAAGTCACCAGCACTTAGACGCGAAATAAAGTATTACATAAAAATGGAGCTATAAAGCAAAATTTGAGGGTGATATTAATACTAGCTTATGATTTCTACATGACACAAAAATACTAGCCGTAGCGCCTGTTTAAAATAACCAAAAGGAAAACAAAAATTTACATATTGCTTAAATTAGCATAATTAATACATTTTAATGTTTATTTTATGTTTATGGTTCCGCGCATCGCTGACCTATATTAATAATTGTCTAACGAGATTCAACACAAAGCAGTTTATTTATTACTCTGCAAGTTCACTCTACAATGTGGGCAAGCTAGCTTGGCCACGTTGGAGGGAGGTAGCTGCACAAAAAAATATGACCAGTATTGGAGGCTGTAGTTACAGTTTTGTGTACTCCTGACGATGGGTGTTGTTGACACCCGAAACATGTAGAGTGAACTTGCAGAATAATAAATAGACTGCTTTGTTTTGCATCTCTTTGGACAATTATTAATATAGATAATTAATACATATTCTAGATGGTCAAGAATTATATGAATAATATTGCCGAGAGGAAAACTATTCCAAATTAGGCATTTCGCATATAGGATATATCTGCTTGTTAAAATGAGGGTGTGATATACCATGTGGAACTCAACTAGCGTACCACTCTATCAACACATCACCTAAAAGCCGGATTAAAACTCGCCACATTATTGTATCAGTCATCATTGTGCGCAGACCAGATATTTTTAACCCCCAATATTTTAATAATTATCCAGTTTTAGCCTATATTTATATGACACATAATTTTATCCGAAATTATTATTTTAATTGTCAAGGCATGATGGTGAAACAGGTAAACAAATTTGTACTTTTGTATTCTTGTCATAATAATATCACCCTGAAGATGACCGACATGCAGGCCGAAGCTTCTTGGTCAAAACATTATGAATAAAATACATAATAAATATTGATGTGCATTTGTTGGTTATTTATATATTTTCCACCTGATTGATGTAAGGAAGATGGAACATACTTTAATATGTCTGTGCTTACTCTTGTAATGAAACTATTTATTGTATAAAATTTTCTCCGTGATCGATCTTTTCAAATTTATACACATTTTGGTGTCAGGTCTGTTCTAGAACGTGGTAGCTTACATATGGCTAAGAGGAAGGTATTGCGAGCAGTGCTTATGTCAATGTGCCTACAGGATTAAAGCGGTCTTAGAAACTTGCAATAACATGGCAAAAGCCCGCAGAAAATTACGTAACTGGCATGGAATGATGCAGCTTGCGGATGTGAAGAGGCAGACGTATAAGAAACGGGAGTTCACACAAGAGAAGAATAAATAAGTGTGGATAGAAAACTAGAAATTATTGGTTATTGGAAACTAAGGCTTACGAGAAGAAACTTTAAAGATAAGAAAAGCTTAGAAGGCTTTATGTAAGGGTAAAACAAAAGCGAGTGTAGGTTGAAGAGGAATTAAAACAGACAGTGTGTGTTAGGAAGTTATGAAGTACGGCTTTAAGATATAAATTAGAAGATAACAGTAAGGGTTTGCGAGGAAGCAAATATAATTTTACTTCAAATTATTTTCCGAAGATTGAATTTCTATGCTAATTTTAAAGTACACAAATCTATATAAATACTAAAAAATCAACTAACCAAACACACGAAAAAAAAGCCCTTCTTGAAAAGCTAATAGTTCTTCAAATAATCAAACAATTTTCCAAATATTATCAAAACTTAAAATTTATTACAGCCTTCACAATAAATATCTTATTCTCCTTTTCCTGAGGTAGATAAATCTAGTCCACAGCCTCCCAACATATCGCTCATTTGCGACAAGAGTGTCACAGTTCAAAATCTGACATTTTGAGCTATTGGTATAGAAAGAAATGTTTGCAGATGCACTTTTAACAGGTATAGTTTTATAACGCAATTTTCAAAACTCGTCGTTGGAGAGCAGTTGTGTCGTCGTTTTACTCACAGAAAATTATAGCACTTCAAAACCTTTAAACGCTTCTCCTGAAAAATCACAAATTTTGAGTTGTGACACTCTTGTCGGAAATGAGCGATATTACAATAATATACATTTTATTATTATCCTCTCCTTATACTCACAGGTGTTCGAAATTTTTATTCTCTCGATCCTCCTATCAAATCATTTTATGATCTCTCGTCTTTTCCATGTGTTCTACAATCCCGGCCCATCCAATTTCAACTTGATTTTATCACCCGAGTAACATTTGGTGAAGAATGCAAACTATGAAGTTCCGTATTGTGCAATTCGCCCAGTCTTCTCTTACCTGTTCCCTCTTAGGCCGAAATGTCTTCTTCTACACCGTCTATTCGAATACCTTCAATCTATATTCTTCCCTCATTGTGAGATACCAAGTTTCAAACCCATGTGAAACAACAAACACAATTATAGTGTTGTATATTTCAATCTTCAAATTTTTGTAATCCAAACAGAAAGATAAAAGATTAAGCACCGAAAGATAGCAAGCATTGCCTGATTTCAATCTGCTCTTAATTTATTAATGAATGCAATTCTGTTGTTTTGGTAGTTTCCAAATATTTGAACTTTACCATATTTTCAAAGGATTGATTACCTATGCTTATACAAGGAAAAGAAGGTGTCAAACTGATTCGAGATGAGCGAACAATTAATCACGTTGTAGTGATTTAGTTTAACGCTTTGTCCCCATTTTAAAAATAGAGCAGCAAGTCAATTATCTCTATCTGTAGAATTTGTCATTTACTTCTGTTATGTCCAGGCAAAGTGACATAAAACACAAAAGGTAAGGTAAAATGCACCCTTGAACTGACACTGAGGCTCTGTACAGGTCGTAAGGTCCATAGGGGAAGTAGAGGTATAGCTGTACTCTTTCTTGACCATGGCACTAGAAGGGGTGAGGGCTCAGCGGCAACACCGGCCGCTCTGTTCCCCTGGTAAAGACCCGGTACCCATTGTACAGGAGGCTGGGTGGGCCCCAGGGCCGGTCTGGACAAGTGCGGAAAACTTCGACCCCACCAGGATTCGATCCCCGGACCGTCCAGACCGTAGCCAGTCGCAATGCCTACTACGCTACCCGACCCACAGAGTGGCATATGATCTCTGTAATATTTTGGAATGAGACTAATATCCTTGATGAAAGAAGAAAAGGGAGTGATAGATAATTCCTTAATTTACGGTGACTTATTTACAACGTTAGTCTCGCTTTTCGATTGTGGCACGCTGTAAAATAGACTGTGTTGCCGAAGTATAGTAGGAGCAAACTGTCCAATTTTAGTACCGAAGAAAAACGTACGAGATTTTCAAAGTATTTATTTTTCCTGTCAAACCATTCTGGATTTACCGAGTTCGCCCACACCAGAAAATAAGTTAACAGGATTATCAAACCGTATTTGTGTGCATGGAAAATGAATACTTTATTTCATCTACAATAATATGTGTCATAAAAATTAATTTTTTCTCATGAGTCTCATGTAAGCCTATATTTTATTAGGTTCGAACAGAACCTTTTTATAATTTATTGAAAATCAACCATGGTAAAATAGCCTGTGTATGAAGTATCAGGTAAAATACTGGTATATGTTAATGGTTGTTTAATTTCAAATCAATGTACCTAAGCAAATAGGGTTAAAGTTATGTGTTGGTGTTTTCTTGCACACTACAAGTCAACGTTTCAGCACCTCTAACTCTAACGAAGCTTCGTGGTCTATAAAAGATGAGGAATTTCTTGGGAGAAGTGAACAACTATAAGTTGTCAGTACGGGTTCTGTCCTGTGTAGGGGGTTATTTAAGCTGCTGTTTGAGCTAGTCTAACCACTTAACAGTAGGACAACCTTGTGTGATACCAGTCAAACGATTGATGTGGTCTCGTTACAGTGTCTTCCAAGTCAGACTTTGTTGTATAATCTCGGAATTGCCAAACAGGAAAACACATTTATTTTCCTTGTAAAGTAATTTTTTGGCAGTTGTTTCTCATGCAAGCAGGCGAAGAACACTGGGTGTACACAGGTATAGAATGATATTAGTTAACGGAAAATCGTATTATGTAAAACTTGTTATTAACTCTGGGTAAATGACCAACTTGATGCACAGTTAAATTATATATAGTACTCTCTGTAAGTGACCATCCGGTCACTTACAGAGAGTACTATACCAGATGCTGCATTAATACAGTTCGACCTCCTGATGATGAGCACAGTGTTGCTCGAAACATGTAGAGAATTATAATAATAAACTTTTATATAATTTAACTGTGCATCAATTTGGTCATTTACCCGGAGTTGT
>Ga0123354_10013904_pt1 | contig 12515 bp, 4 predicted proteins | sample TergutLab28metaG_2_FD_97872 | JGI IMG/M metagenome (GOLD analysis project Ga0123354, IMG submission 97872) | Labiotermes labralis P4 segment gut microbial communities from Petit-Saut dam, French Guiana - Lab288 P4 | ecosystem: Host-associated > Arthropoda: Insects > Digestive system > Gut ... | reverse complement strand
GGACCCGTTGCGCTGACCACGTGACACCCCTCTATCCGCAAAAGTTGGCACTAACTTCGCCGACCGGCGGCGGCCGCTCTGTCGGTATAGTTCGCGTGCGGACTAAGGCCACGGAGTTTATGTGCTGATTGTTGACGAAATATTTTGTAGCTCGAAAAAAGTGCATAAAGAACCCATTGTTGAACTTCTGTGGCAACACTGAACACTTTTATATTGTTGACAGCTAAGTGTAAGTCAACAATATCAAAAAGACTTAGTGTTGCTTTTCCATGGCAACAATGGTTATGCGAACGCGCCACAGAATGAAGTTGCACGTACTTTGCCTGTCCTATTCCTTTCACGCTGTCCCTATTAGCTTAAAGTAGGAATGGCCCATAAAATGAGAGATTAAGTTTTACTGAATAATTAGAGAAAAAACTGGGAACAGAGATTCCGATAACATCCAAAAACATTACGGTAATTTTTTTTTTTACATCGCTTTATCAGTTTTTTGCTTTTCCATCTTTTGGCAAGAGTATGGAGCAGCTACATGGATGCTGTCTGTTAGGTCCGCGACAACAGATAGGAAAAAAAAATAAGTTAATTTGTATTGGCCCTATACTTTACTGGAGCATAAGAACTCGTACTTTAGGCCACCAGTACGAAACTTTATCCATATCAGTTGTCTTTCATTGTAGACTGACAAGCAAATATCGCTCTTACCGTCTTCCTATGATGCTTTCGTTTGAAATATTTTCGTTAAGAATATTAAAAGCACTTTGTGTGAAAACACGGACTGACAGAAACTTGGACCTCTGTATTGCACTATGACGTCACCGTGTAATAGACGTGCGCATGGCCGGAAGTCCGCTAACGTGCGGTAAATGTCGATGGCTTATTAATTCTGCGACCGGTTACAGAAGATACACGGCCAGCATCCCTCAGTCACTGGCACAGGACGTGCTATGAGAGCACTACCTCGCATCTGAAAGAACTTTACCAGGGATGCACAAATTATTTGACAGTCTAGGAGCCACCTCGAAGTCCTAGGCACCAGGAAAGTGACAGGAAGCAAGTTCCGTGCTGAGGATACACAAAAATTGGGCGCTAACCTACGAAACTTAGTAGCCACGGTGACTTGGTGCCAGGGATTTGTGCACCCCTGCCGCTTTTGTTTGTGTCAGGACACAATGCCGAACATAACAGAGGCCACTAGCAGGAACAGAAAATATTTTGACATTCTTGAAGTACGATTGTGTTACTCTTGATTTCAAAATTTCACCGTGTTCTGAATGTTGAATTCTTTCTTTTGAGTGATTCCCCGGCGTCTGAATTTTATATGCCGACGTTTCGGAACAATGTGTCTGTTTCATCTTCCTAGGCGGTGTAAGCAGGAAGAATAACCGGGATGTTTTGTTGGGGTGTTTATATGGGAAAGGGTTTGGCTCGAAAATAGCCTGAGCCAAAAATCTCATCCCCGTTACTCTTCCTGCTTGCACAGCCTATGAAGAAGGAACAGAGTGTTCCGAAACGTCGGCATATAAAATCCAGAGGCCGGGGAATCACCCAAAAGAAAGAATACAACAACTGTATTAGTTTAATCATTAGGTTTGTAGACAACAAAAGATTTACTCATCATTGTCACCTTTCTGCCCTCATTTCACCTGTCCACTCACCCTCCAGTAATCCAGTTAATTTACCACCCATTTATCTATCCACTCACCCATCTTTCCACCAGCCTTCATTAAAACTTCTGTCTTTCCAATTCATAATATAGTCCTCAATAATCTTTCATCATTCTACAAAATTAAATATCTTTTGTTTATTTAGCTACTCACCTACACTCAGGAGCAGGGCTTGATAACTGAGGAACCTTGGTTCGATTTCCGGTATGTAGATTTCTTAATTCTCTTTCCCATACTTTTTCTAGGGCACATCCGGCCTCTTAATCAGAGTTTACAAGGGGTAAAATTGTCGAGGTTTGAAGCTGGTTACTTACGTTTATCTAGTACCAAGGTTAATGTGTGGAGCTATATCTCCACTCCCACATGTACCTTCGTGGCCTCTACAGGGACAAGTGCAGGCCACCATGCCAGTTTATAAGCATTCACTCACCCACCGATCCACCATTTACATACATTTTTGGCATACTGGGCAGCACTCACCTTACTTACTTCATAACATAACCAGACTAGTTTATATTGATTTAAGACCCTTCTCGACTTTTCGTGTTAAACGTTTGTCTTTCTGCGAAGTCGTGCAGTTCTTCGGACACTGCGTTGCAGGGACTTACTTCCTGCACATTCCTGCTGCCATAAAGATGTTTCCGGCAGTTCTGTCTGTGGAGCAGACAGTTGTTACAGTTACACACGGACCTGGCGACCGGAACGTGTGAGTAACGGGTTTTGTGAAAGAGCGGCACGGATCGGTGCGGATCATGTGCCATATTTTGGAGAGACAAACGGTGGTGGGGTGGTGACAGGTGGCAATTTGCGGGAGGTGAGAATGGATTGTAGGAGAATGAGGAGGAGAAAAGTAATGGTGAGAAGAGTTAACGTGAGGGCGAGTGGGTTATAGAAGAGCAGAAGGCCGGGCAGCCCATCTTGCTGCCGGCGTTATTAGGGCGCGATCGTATGAAGCATGAAGTTATTTGATCATTCTTGAGGATGATCACGACATGAACCTTTGAAATGTCGGAAACTTGGTGACTTATTATCACACTACAGAAGAATAGAAATTTTGTCATTGTTAACTCTGAAAATCTGATACCTCGCGTGACAATAAGGGTTTGTAAGCATCGCTTGGATTTCTTGTGGAGCAGGCCTTGTGCTTAAGTGCAACCACATCTTGAAGGTATGTGGAGGGAATGGAGACATAGCTCCATAACTTTTTAATCTTGCCACCAGATGGAATTTAATGGTCATCTTGACCTAGGAGAGGAAAGAAACTGTCTGTGCCCTTTCGCTAGGAGGTGTGGTATGTACCACAGCCAGTCTGAAAGCTTTGCGAAGGATAATTCCTCGCTTTTCACGACCTTAGCCTGTCACCGTGCACAAACCCAACTGTCGTGCTTCCATATTTTATGAACATAAATTACTATGTTTTCCACGAACATTTATCGAAAGCCTACGCGATCAAACCAGTAAGAGTCTGGTTCAAACAGGAATCAAACATTAATTGGATTGTGACGCCGTCCAGAACATTGCGTGGAGGATCCCACACAATACCACGTTACAACAGACGTGTACATTGAAAGAAGGATAATCATTCACATGTTTTAACAGAAGTACTGCGTCTTTTACATGGCTCATTTTAATGTATTATTTAATGTATTGCTGAATATCAACATATTAAAATTTGGGTTATAAGAATACATGAATTATTGGAATATAAAATTGAGATCTCAGTTTTTTATTTAACAATTTATTTCTCTTCTTTCTGGTGCAAGATGATGGTTTTTATTTAAAGCGAAACATGTAGCACAAACAACAATAAAAAAATACTGCCAAAGCAAATTTTGTGTTCGACGGTCCTCTCTGCCCAAATCATTGCTTTTATTGGCTGACAGCATAGCTTATGACTGTTAGTCATTCAGAAGTCAATAAGGAATCCGACTGTACCTTACCTTTCCCAGAAAGTTTATCTATAACTTTTGATGCATTGTACGATATAATCACTAACTCAGTATCCACAGTTTGTGGTGGTTTGATGAATTAGACAGGCATCGCTTAATCAAAATATTTGTGTGGAAGGACTGAGGAAAATTACTGAAGTTTAATTCAGAGGCCAGGCACCAATATGATGGAGTATAGAGCGTGGCCGATATGTCAGCATGATCGGTGTGGTTAAATGTGTGCTGATGACGATGGTGATCTTAATGATAAGGGTGTAAGCAATGACATTATGAGCTAACTCAATATCTTTCTTAGGACTGTGATTGTCTCAGGGCACATGTAATTAATTCTTGGCCTTAAAAGAAACTGAACGTTCATTGCCGTTCTCATAAAAGTCGACAATTTAATAGCCGCAATAGTCGTTCTTGTATCTCGAAATTTCCACCGTTTATCTGATGATAATTTCGGGTACATGGGCAACTTTTAATTTTTAATTTTGTACCAAATATTGAAGACTTACATTTCGCAGTCTTGGAGTATGATATGGCGTTATGGTGTTATATAGCTGCAATGTATTAAACGAACGCACTTTCCGTTAACACAACTCTAACCAGTTCGTCTTTGCACTTTGTATATTCAGTCGTTCTGGCCTACAGTTGTATTAAATTGACGTCAGCATGTACGAGTACGTAGCTTCTTCTGTGCACGCAAACAATAGTGTGATAACGTTTTTTTGGGTGTCACTGTTTCGGAGAAAAGTATTGCTTCCATTGTCGGGTTGTAAGATCTTTACCATGAATGGAGACATTATTAACCACAAGTCAGACAACACGGTGTCGTATATCAGAAAACCACAATATGAATCTCCATCATCGTGAAAACATGAAATGTTGCATTGTGATGATAATATTGAAGTCATCATAAAGAACTGGATGATGATGGTGATCATAGTGGTGATGTCTTCAGTAAGAACAAGTGAGAATGTTGGCAAGAGAAGAAGTTTAAACTTATGATCAGTTGATTATACCTGCGTTTAGGCGCTATTACGCAGCGTAGAGTGGTAATTTCTTACCGACATTTCGGGTCAACCTGTCGGTCCCGATAGGTTGTCCCGAAACGTCGGCACGTCATTACCACTCTACGCTGCGTAATGTCTCATAAGAGCGTAGATCTCATCTACGTCGCGGCGGAAACGTGAAATCGCGTTTATGTTTACTAAGAAGCCAATAATTCTCGGCAGAAAATCATGATAACAGAGAAATGTATCGGGTTTCCATATATGAGACAGGCAGGACGGGAGTGAGTTGCTGTCTGTCTGTCTGTGGAATTTCAATCGCCGTGATTGTTGTATAAGGAAAGAGAGAGTGTTGGTTATTCAGGTCACGCTGTTGCTGCCTGCGAGGCTGTGCAGAATTGAAAGGACGGCTAGGAACTGGTGTACCGGGTCCAAAGTTCATCTTCACAGCCTCAATACAACTGTATTTTTGTGTATCAACTCTGTTGTATGTTTCGGCAATATTTTGCTATCGTCAGGCGTGCTTTACGCAGCGTGACAAGCCTCAGTGCGCTTTTGGTGCGCAGTTTGTCATTTTACGCACACTGCGCCGGATAACAGCAAAACCAAGCCTGATATATGACTCTTTTAGTACTCTGGGTGCCTGGAAAGGAAGGCAGGATTTTCTCCGAAACATTAGTATATCACTGCCACACTACACGGCTTCACATCCTAGAAGCAACTAATCTTGAAACATGTAGCAAGGTTCTAGAATTTGGAAACGAGTTCTCTTAGTCTCTCTGGCGGCCAGACTGAAGCCTGTACGAATGAGGACTATGACTTTCCTTTAACTCTTTTCCTCTGTATATCGTGCAGAGCGGCTCTGACGACAATCCAGGCCTATTTTCTAGGCAGGAAGCGCCGGAACCTCCATATAACGCTGAATTTAGTGCACGGAGTTATAACTCTACTTCCCGACACGTCTTCATGTCATGGTGATTAATTAAACATAGGAACAAATTTACCTTTACATGCTCATGTAATTAATGTACAATAGTCTCCGTGCATTTAAATGACTTAAGCAGTAATTTTAAATTCATCCTGTGGACATCGAAGCCATGGGACCTGCCAGGAGTAGAGACACTTTCTTTAGTAATGCCAGGTTCGCCTCAACCTACAGTACTCTGCTACTTATTCGCTTTGTAGACCACTTTACTAATTTCATTTTCATCGTATTGTTTTAATTCATGATTCTATAAATATGTAGGTCGTCTGATAAATGGTAAATTGGGTAAGTTCTGGAAGTGATAGGCTAATTCGTTTGCCTGGAATGACCCAGGGAAACCACGAAGAAAATTCAGGAAAGCTGATCCGGCCGAATTGGAAACTGTAATCTCCTGAATGCAAGTTACCTCTACCCCTACACTGCAGCTCTGTCACTTACAGAATGGCAAGTCATTAGAGGAAGTCGGTGAAGAAAAGTTCTAATAATAGAAACAGACATATATTGTAACCTACAGTTTCTAGCCAACGGAAGATAACTTTCGTTACGTTGATTTATTCAAACACTTTCCCCTCCTACTCCCTAAGATAATTACCCTCCTGATATTACCAAGGTACAATTTGTCCTGCGCTACAGAGTGCACCATGCCATGAAGATGGAAGGGGCAGTACAGGTATGCGCTCCTAAATTCATGTACTCTTAACCACAACATTAGATGGAGGTATGTGGCCAACATCTCGCCCCAGCTGCTTTAACGCGAGAAAACAAAGCTTCTGTACCCTTGCTGGGCTGAGTGAATTCCACACGTTTTCGCTTGAATAATAATGCGTGGTTTTGCCGGGAATCGAACTCTGAATCCCCGAGCGTTCAGCTAGTAGCCCAGTGATCAGTCTAGTGAGGATCTTCGTCTGGTCTTCTACAGTTTCATAATCCTCTTTTGAAGTCTCTTTTCTTCAGTTTGGCCTTCAAAATAATTTCCCTTCACTTCAACTTGTCAACTTTACAACGCCTCTTTTGTCCACCTACTTTTACTAGAAGGACGAGCGGGCATTATCAAGGAACCTATAAGGCACTGCAATTTTCTGCCTTTTTTTCTGCTACAATTGTAGTGCTTATCACACTCTTCCTCAGTTTTCCTTTTGTTCTTCTTTCATGCTTCGTGCTTTAGAGGTTAGCCTGTTCCTTCTGGCAGGTGATGGCACACATATTCTTGGTACCTGGATTCAGATTCCATGTCCGCCTGTAGGTATACGAAGTAAGTATTTTGCTCTGTCTACTGCAGTCTTCTGCTGTGTTGCTTTTTGCTGTCCGTCGGTGTCGAGTCTTGTTCTCCAAGTACGAGTCCAATTACGGAAAGTTTACCTTATATGAAGAAATCGCCAATGCTGGAAGACGGCGCGCTGTGAATACTATTTTCTTGACGTTAGTGCCGCATCACAGCATCTCATGACGCAGTGCAACCAAAATTCTGCATTCAGACACCTAATGACCCGGTCTGCCATTACACCCTCAGCAGTAATACCTACATACCGATGTTGTGTTTCTTACAGGTTCCGGTTTTGGCACTTCGGAGAATGGAAGGACGTCTTGGTGGACGACAGGCTGCCTACATACAGGGGCAGGCTAGTGTACACTCATTGCACTAATCCTACAGAGTTCTGGGTCGCTCTGTTAGAGAAGGCCTACGCCAAGTAAGTTTCAAAGCGAGAGGAAAATTTGGCGATTCTCTGCGGACGGAGGAATTTCTTTCCTCATAAAGAGGGTAATTACAGGTGCATTCAGTAGGCAGTGAAGAACAACCGACGAAGGATAGTCGCGGAATCAAACGACAGAGCGCTGCTTCACAGAAGGCTTGAATTGTCTCCAATTTGGCTGTTGGACTGAGGACTAGGAATTTCATACCGCAGACAATTTGGCACGACGTGAATTATGACAAGTGTCCTTTGACGCAAATTTGTTTTTGGGACCACGCGATCTTTCTAATGAACCTTCCATTTCCATAAAGTGTGGAAAATGTTTGACTGTCTGAGTAGCTATTAGATTCTTAAGACGGAATCTCCTGCATTTAATTAGTTAATTAATTATTTACAAGCGCGTATACCATTTGCATTTACGTTTTAATATGGTATACACAAATCTTGTACAAAGCCGAAACAAGTGTGTCTACTTTTCTATGCATAAGTAAACATTCGAATATACATTCAGTAGTTAGGCCTCAGTGTTTTTAATATACCTGACATAAAAGAATTTCGAAATACTTTTTTAATTATCTTTGTTGTGTTGCTTATTCTTTGATTATGACGTGCGCTATGTGAACGTTGAAAACCTACTGAAGGGAAGAAGGGTGTAGTTTGTGATCGGTGGAGGTAGGGAAGTGGGGGAGTAGTGACTTGGAACGTACAAAATGTAAGGCATTATTTAGGAGGTAAAATTAGAGGTTTTTCATTTTTAAGGATAGTGTCCAAAATTATACTGGGAACAATTGTATGTTTGTCGTTTAATTGGTTGTCCAGTAATGCTCCTTTGTGTACGTAAAATCTTTCCATATTATTGAGATATGCGCCATTTTTCTGAAAGTACAACACTTGCATGTTATCCTCCATAGGCCCAAATGTCTGTCTGTCTGTCTGTATGTATGTATGTAAGTTGTCATTTAAGTGTTGGGCGAATTTGGAGGGGTTGCTGTTATTTTTTAGGACTCGATGTTCTTTGCACCTTTTTGAGACATTTCAACCTATCTGACCTACATAACAACAGTGCACAGCAGTGTGCAGCGTTTACCTATGATATATAATACACCGCACATTACCGATAAACAGTGAACAAATGTCACCCATACATCAAGCAGTACCACACATCACGTGGAGTTGTACTGAGAAGTTATATGTGATATAATCATACTTAAATAACACACTGGAAATTAAATGTGACTTGTGCATCCACTTCGAAGTGTAAGTACCTATACGCCATTCAAAACATACGTACCATCATTCATATACATATATATATATATATATATATATATATATATATATTTACCCCGATTATAATAATATACTTCCTACTCCTTACAAAATTAACAAATATTATGTTATTACAAAATACATTAATAATAATTCTGTAGTGAGAAATTTACTGGCGCTGCCCATTACTTCCAAGTTCTTCAGCTACCCAACGTCTCAACATCTGCTTAGAAGACCGACATAATTTTATAATGTTACTTAAAAATTTTTGAGCATTTAATTTACAGATTTTATGAACTCTTCAAACCTCATTTGTAATGTGTATTAACATCTTACAATACTTCGGTCTTGATCTAAAACGAGATCTCGTCCATAACATTCATGGCATTGTAATATATATTTCCGACCATGATTATTGATTCCGCCTGAAGATGGCTTGTATAGCCGTTACATGTTGTTGATTACGTGTAAATAAAGTTGTGCTTAGACTTGACTTACATTCATTTTATTTCCTCCTTTGTTTACACGCAACGGGGATGCCTTGCCCAAAAAATCAGTAGGGGCTTGTAACGGCTGTCCAATACCACAGAGAGGGAGAGCCACTGCCCTAGAGAATCATTTTTTTGGACCACTTTACTCTATGAATTTTCCAGTATTCTGTGCAGTCTATTTATCCGTAGAAGTCATGTTTCTCGGAGAATACTTTATCGTGATTCATATTTCCTTGATGTGCTCTCTGAGTGGCGTGCAGTTGTACAGGGTTATGCCGTTTGCAGGCTGTATGGCTGCTATGAAAACCTGCAGGCAGGTTTCACCACGCGAGCACTGCAGGACCTGACAGGTGGCATTGTGCAGAGCTTCGGTCTCAGCAATCAGGACCGCTATCTGACGTTCCAGGTGCTGAACAGCGCGGTTCCACGCTCCAGTCTGCTCATCGCTAGCATCAATCCGGTGAGCTGACGTGTTATTAGCAGCACAGTGGGGCCTTCCGGGTTATTACACCGTGTAGTCTTCTAGGCTGATACAGACACTTCAATATCGATGTCAGGTTTGAGGTTGTCACAGCTATGATTCTGAAGATTGAGGTCTTTCGAGCCCTTACACTATGTCTTTAGGTAATTGACGCAACTTAACATCACAGAAGCTTCGTGATTTCGCAAAATCGCCGAAATTTGACAAAATCTTAAACCTTGAATTTACAGGCAGTAGATGGTTGTAAAATTATTGGTCTTTCAGTCCGCGTGACAGTGAAGTTACAATATTAATTTGTAGAATTACAGCCACCTACCTGTCTACTACCAGTTTTTACAACAATTTTTTTTTACAGTTTTATAAATTTTATATTTTATTGCTTTTGTAAACTTGTGGGCTCCCACATTTTGTACATATTTGTCTTGAATTTTAAGGTTACTTTGCTGTACTGTATTGTTAGCCCGATGATGGTAGAAAACAGCCGAAACATCTAGCTACACCAAAACGAAGAACAGTGTGTTCGACGGACAGTAACGATTTGCTCTTGATCCACAGACACAACGGGATGTACTGCATTAAATACGAAGTCTCGTTTGTGACCCTTGTCTCGTGTTTTTCTTAGGAGAAGGAGAACAAGCGTCAACTGCGGCTGCGCAATGGATTAATAACGCAGCACGCTTACAGCGTGACGGGACTAGCGAGGGTTCGTGGCCCCTTGGGCGAGACACCACTCGTGAGGCTACGAAATCCCTGGGGACGAGGAGAATGGACGGGTCCCTGGAGTGAGCGTTCCTGGGAGTGGGACGGACTGTCAGAAAGGGATAAGGAATTGCTTAGCGTCAGAGTCCGAAACGACGGGGAATTCTGGTGAGTGAATGTGTTAAAACACAATTGTACCCTAAATGGAAATTACTGTCTTATAAGGTGTAACGCCGTGTAGTCTGCGCATCAGAAAATTTGTTGCCTCCATCTTCAGGGTACTTCATCGGTCCTGGCGATGGAGCTAGCAAGTGCCTCTGAAATATCAGTGCACTTCTACCAAATTATACGGTGTCATATCCCTGAGGACAGTAATGTATACGGTCACCTCCCTGAGAACTGCAGATCTCAGATGTCACTGTGCCTGCTTTGATTGTTTCTTGATTTATTTAAACTCGCTTTCGTCAAAGCAATATTTTTAAGGACGAATTGGGAAGGATGTGAAAGAGTGAAAGAGAACTGTCTTAGCCAATTTTAAAATAATGATAACTTTCTTAGTGTCCTAGTGTGGAGGTTCGGACGTCGGCTCGGACACCACGTACCCCGTTTGGTATTTCTGCGGTCTTTCTTTTTCCCCCCAGGCAATAGTAATGATAGTCCACTTCTAATTCGTGATGTCAGGCTTCGGCCGCGGTGTAAACGAGCCCTTCGCTCTGCGGGGCTGGCACACAGCGTGGATTGGTAGTCATCCACGTTTGAGGACAGCCAGTCAGTCCCAAAACACCGTTAAATAACAACTAATCAAAGATGCTTAATAGACCAGACGAATGAGACCCCAAGACTGATTCTTTTAGAGTCAATTTAAACTCATGATTAATCGTACGAATTTATTCAACAGCTTGTCATTTATGGTTTAAAAAATATATGTTGTCCTTTTCGCTTCCAGCTCCAGGTTTACCAGTTACTTACTTTTTGTGTATTCCACGCGAACCTCGAATAGAGTCTCCTCACACGTGCCTGAATATGCTTGTAGAACATGTTGTGTGGATTTTTCGGGAAATTATGAACAAATTAAAATCGAGTGTATCGGGCATATAATGTTGCTTTGTCGGCTTCTAAGTGCCAACGTTCAATAAAAAAGAAAGTCAGTGGAAGGGCATGCAGGAGACACGCAAAAGAGCCCTCAACTGCGAGGATGTCGCGAGAGCCACTGCAAAGATGTTGTTTTGCAGGATGTCTTTTGAGGACTTCTCACGACACTTTACGCACCTGGATCTTGTTCACGTCGGTCCGGACGACTGGATGAGCGAACCTGCTCTCCATTCTAAGCAGCCCTGGCGCGCCGTACTGGCGAGACGCCGGTGGCGTTCCGGGTACAACGCAGGTGGCGGACCGAGCTACACAGGTAACCAGCCTTTCACACCCACACACAGATGCACGTCTTTTGATTTACTATAGTTAAGAAATTCGCATTCTTTCTTAGACGCGTTCGCAAAATTGCGAGAAGCGACTATTAGCTTCGTTAGATCTGTCGGTCTGTCCGCATGGAACAACTCGGCTCCCACTGGACGGAGTTTCACGAAATTTGATAATTCAGCATTTTTAAAAAATGTGTCGAGAAAATTGAAGGTTCGTAATGAACAAGAATAACGAGCACACTACTTGAAGACCAATATTACATTTTTGCTCGTATCTTGCACAATTCTTCTCAGAATGAGACATCTTTCAGGCAAAAGTTGTAGAGAAAATAAAAACACTTTTTATGTCCAATACAATTTTTTTTATCGTGTTGTTTTTTGAGATCAAGTGGAAAAATATTCTGGAGCCAGATGACAATACGGCGCATGCACATTGCTTGTTAGATACCTAATTCTACAAACACACACTCACAATATGAAATACTAATTGTTTTTCCAGTGCAACAATGGATGCACGAACGCGCCTTAATGTTACGTTACATATATATTGCTTGTCTTTTTTCGTATCCGTTTTAAAGACAAAGAAACCACACGGAATTAAATCCCAAAATCTTTTTGACCCGCTGATGTCGAATAGGCTGTTAGTCACCACAAGGAATAATCAAACTGGTGAAACGTATTTTAACACCTTCCGTTAGGGAAGAGGACAAGTTTCCGTCTTTCTTCTTTTTTCTTTCCCCCCCCCCCCCCCCCCCCACACCTTCTCCTTTTTTTTTTTTTTTTTTTTTTTTTTTTTTTTTTTTTTTCCTAAAACCTTTTTCCTGTATTATTTTTTTTTATTTTTTTTTTTTTTTTTCCGCTTTTTTTTATTTG
>Ga0123354_10013903_pt1 | contig 12515 bp, 10 predicted proteins | sample TergutLab28metaG_2_FD_97872 | JGI IMG/M metagenome (GOLD analysis project Ga0123354, IMG submission 97872) | Labiotermes labralis P4 segment gut microbial communities from Petit-Saut dam, French Guiana - Lab288 P4 | ecosystem: Host-associated > Arthropoda: Insects > Digestive system > Gut ... | reverse complement strand
CATTCAAGTAGCTCCTCAATTGACCTCACGAGGCTCACGAGGCTGAGTGGACCTCGTTCCAGACCCACTACTACTCAGAAAATCTGGTAGCGCCGGGGATCGAACCCGGGACCTCTGTATCTGACCACTAGACCACATAGGCGGTCTAGTTCACCCCTTTACGAAGATAAAAATGACATAGTACAAAGTTGCCATTTTTCGGTCAGGAAGAGGCTGTGGGTCGGAAGTTGAATGTACATTCAGTGTTGAACTTTCATTGTGTTTAGAATTTAGTGCGTCATGTGCCCGAAATGCACGGCCGAGATCGTGCCCGCTTGTCGTCTTGTCGGCATGTTATCGCTTTAGAACCGCTGAAAAGATTTTGGTGGAACTGTTTTTTAGGGATCTGCACCAAATGTCATATAGCTGACTTTTCCTACTTGTAAATTGTTACGTATAACAAATAGTTACTCAGTTACTTACTTATCTACTCCACGCAGCAGAGTCCTTTCTGAGAAGCTAACCTGTTCTCAGCAACTCAAGAATTTCCCCGAATTTTATGGAACCTGATTGTTCATTACCGCATTCACAAGTGCCCGCCACCTGTCCTGAACTGATCACAATGACGGCTATGAGAAATCTGCAGGTGTGGATTGCACACAGTTGAGATATGAATTTAACAATTTTATTACATTTTCCCCAAGATTTAACCTCCTGTAACACGGTGACATATCGTGTGTTTACCACAATAAACAGCGATTAAATAATCGCATTAACTAATCGGCACTTATAATGGATACTGTGGCTGTTAACTGCAATGTAGGAACTCATACTTTATATAAAATTAGTGCTGTAAGGGCTACGTGTGAGTGTGCACTGTTCGTTGTTAATCCTCTTCACCTTATGTTTTATGACAAAAATGCTTATACTTCGTCTCAGCTGACCCATGGGTTCTGTGCTTTTGGCTCATCTAATTCTCCTTTTTTCGATCTTGGTAATTTTATTTGCTGAAGGGTGCGGGGTATGAGGCGCTTCAAATGTAACTTATTCGTATCTCCTACACCTTCTTCCGTGAGAGATATTGCAGCACTTCATTTGTTATGTTTCATTAAATGTCAGATTCCTGCCTTTCGTTGACGTTAACCCGTGGTACTTAGATACTGTAGCAGGAAGAAATGAAATAACACATAAAATTAATGATGTGGAGGCACAGAAGAACAGTACCGTCATTCCCACAGTGCACGAATTTTGATGCTGTATTCTGCAAAATTTTCTGAACAGGTAGCTGCTGCCGTGAATGATAACGGACTTGTGTTTGCTACAATCAGCGACGTATAGGCCGTCACCTGAAAGTAGATTTCATATTTAAACACAGAATACACTGGATATTGGGGCCAGCACACATTTTAGTTAGCACTGTTATTCTAACGTCTCCTTATTTCTGCTCTGTATCTAGACAATGAAAAGTAAATTCTAGGAATAATTGCTTTGCTTCTATACTAGTACAGTACCCGTTACGATACCCATCTTTTTGTGTTCTGCCTTGTATACGTATGTTAGCCTGGACTGTGGATGGAATCTCGCACATGTCGGACGTAGTTTTGATTACCGAGTCTGAAACTGGATTTTTTTTTTTACGCGAGGAAATTACGATGCTTCGAAGGCGACTGAGGCAGTCGGTCATTATTTTCGTATCTGCGGGAATTTCTGCGAGATTTCTTTGCATCCAAGGCGAGAATTGTGCAAAAGGTGGCCGGTTATGGATCTGTAGGATTGTGTGGTTGGCCTGCATACAGGAAATACAACCCCGTTATTAGTGTGTCTTTTTTATTGAAATTCTGGGTGGACGAAATGGTGACAGTCAACAAGGGGTAGTACTCCGTCGTATGGAGCTAACAAATTAGCGTCGGAATGATTAACATGATATGATACCTAGAAGGGTCGTTAGAAACTATTTAGGGAATGAAAACTGACGAGGGATTTGGAAAGTGGAATCTCTGGGATCTGTATTGGTAAGTCTTACTGAAAAATGCCGCAAGATATGAATGTTAATTATCACTGAGGGACGTGCTGAAGCAAACTACGGCGGGAGTACAGTCTGTACAGTCCTTTGAGGTCGTTGTTTTTGGTAGTGTTTTGATTGGTGAAATGCAGATATTAATGAGGGAATAGAGGGGGCTAAGAGAGAAGTTTTATAATATAGACTTCCCACAAAACATTGTTGGATCAAATCAAGAATGATTCATTTTCACTTAGCTGGTATAGGATGCTTGGAAAAGTTGGGAAATGCGTACATTAAGAAAACATGAAGGGTTTAGAATTGGAGATCTTGGCTGCAATGGGTGGATATTACGTGAAATGCATCTTAAGAGAAAGTGTGAAAATTTGGACCGAGTTCGATGGCTTAGCATAATTTACAGTGCTGGGAGTCTTTGCGAACGCGCTGAAGAATTTAGATTTGCATAAAAGGCGCGCAGTTGCCTGATAAGTGATTAATAGCTTCTTGACGAGAACTCTGCTGCATAGACTTAGTGACATACAGAATAGTTTCGGTCCGCTGCCATGCTCTGACTATGAACATTTGGACTGTGGTTAGCAGACTTTTCTGTCCTTAGCGGTTTTAAACCCTTGGAACTAAAGTTATTTTGTGGTTCTTAAATACACTTTCATCTGTAGCTTAACATTTTTAATTTTGAACAAGAAGTAAACTCTTCATGTTTATTTTTATCATTTTCATAACTGATTAATATCCTTTAACAGATTAATTAATTTTTGACATACACAAATCAGACAAAGGGGGCAGGAAGATCTAAGAGTTTTGTTTGTACCGGGATCGTACTTTGTTGTAGGTTGTAATGCTGCTGGCATGCTTACAGGTGCAGCGCAAACGATTATCGTCCGGATCCTACAATTTCCATATATCATTGTCATTTTACATTCACTTTTTAATCTTAGGAAACCCTATTGCGTGGTGGTAGTTTGGAACTATGAAGCAACATTATGAAACTAAAACGATTCCTGTCCATAGGTCTGTTACTTTCAGTTTTCTGTTTTCTTTGTAAACATTGCCATTGTGTTATTTTCATAGTAATATTACATAATACATATATCTTGTTTGTTTTGGGAAATAAATTGTTTCATATCTGAATATAAATAATATGCAAGGAAAACTGTACGTTATGTGCAGCATTTCTCAAAACATCAATCAAAATACAATTATGAACGTGATATATAATGACATACGCAGAGTATGTAACACATCAACTTGATGACACTTGCTATTTTATTGCACTTCTTATGTACTCAACATGTTTCGGACATTAATATATTCACCATCAGGAGCTTGCGACTGTGCTGTTGAATTACCACGTCGGTCGTTTTGTTCTCGGTTCGTCGTGGCTTCAGCCTGCAACACGGACACTACTCAAACCCAGCCGCACCAAATCTCCAACATACAACGAACCGAGAACAAAACGACCGATGTGGTAATTCAACAGCACAGTCGCAAGCTCCTGATGGTGGATATATTAATGTCCGAAACATGTTGAGTACAAAGTGAAAAAAAATAGCAAGTGACATCAAGTTGGTCTTTTATTCTTCAACTATTACAATGATGCATTATCCAATAAACATATGTAACACACATTCAGACCAGCTGAAAGTAACCAAGTTGTACACTGCCGTTTCGTTATTATTAGATTCCTGTATTATACCCAGCCATTGTAGTGGCTACACTTCAGCGCACTGGGGAAAAAAATTATGGAAGACTCCCCATATTGTACATTAAAACAACTTTCTGCATATCTTTTGGTTTTTAGAGTCATATTAATTTAATAATAACAACAACAACATAAGAGCCCTGTTGGCGTGAAGGGTTTAAATCATTTTATCACTTTCTTTGTGGGTTTATTTCTTGTGTTTCGAATATTGTAGTTGAAATATAAAATAGTTTAAGTAATTCCAGACAGTTTTGTGTACGTACAAATAACATTCGTAAGTTACCTGTATGGATTTTACACGGTCTCGTGTACTTACTTTGTACACTATAGAATATTGTATTGTAGTGTGGCACTTCGACGTCTTGGCATTTATGTTCTAGCTTTTGGCAAATCATGTTACGATTAACGTTTATATTGTTGCTGAAGATGGAAATATGAATTTCAAAAATTGGCTGGGTTCTTATTTGGCGATAATGCGTGAACGTGTATTACTCCAGACTGCTCGAAGTACATTCATTGCTGTGTGACGTAACAGTTCGTCATTGTGTCTGTTTATATTAAGAGACCTTAATAAATTTCTTGAATCAAAATTGATGTTTTTTTTTCACATTGAACTTAATGGAAGGGCAGTTTTGCGTAGAATTCTCACTGGAATTGTACATTTAATTCACCCGCATTTTTTATACGCGGTGCATCATATAGGCTGTTTTTATGTCCGCGTACGGAAGGCGAAGGTCGCTTGTGGAGCCTTATGGTAAGACTTCCGGGTCTCCAACCGGCGGCCCGCCAAGTTGTATTATGCCTACGGCCATATTTTAAAATTATGTATATGCTATAAAAATTTGACAGTAATCTGAGCGTTTAGATATACCACTTATTTTTATTTTTCCAAGTGCGGCCCTTCAACGAGCCGACAGTAACGGTTTCGCCCCCTTTCCATAACAAGGTTGGAGACCCATGTGCTAAGAGAACACAACTGAAGTTAATTTTATTGAGCAGGCAGAGTTTAGCATTTGGATGTGCTGTGGTGGTTCTTGGACTGCCTCTGTCACTGTGTCTGCTAGTCTTAAATGGACGTAAGGGTGATAGCGTACACACAGTGACCTTTCTTAGAAGTACAAAGTAAATTTGTGGGATATTATGTCGTATTTTTTGAGACTGTACTCATCTGTATTATCTTGTGCACTTGTAAGGGATTACTTGTGTCTTGGATACATTTGATGCCTCCATCTTGAGGGTAGACCTTAGAAAATTTGGGAACAGGAGCTTCCGAAATGTTCATAACCACATGACAAAATTATAACAATCTAAATCTTTACTTTTGGAATAACTTCAGAATTGAGACGCTGTCATTTTGCTTTAAAATGCCACAATACACTTAAATAAGATCAAAGGAATTTACGACATTGTAAAAATATACTCGGTTCGCGTAAAATGACATTCTAATATTCACGCTCACCTACTTTCACCGATAAACCCAAGAAGTATTTATGCCCTTACGTGACATAAAAAATACACTTGCTTAAATTTCCGTGCGTATGTTTAATGTCGGTCGAAAAGAAGCTGCGTTTAGTTCTTAAGCAAATGGGACTGCAGTATTCTTTGCGTATGCAAATGCCTTCAAATGGTTATGTGATATTCGGTCCTGTCACATATACTACAGTGTTACGCGACTGCAGAACGCATTGGGCCCTCATTCAAAATTCTGTACTGTCTACTACCGTTCGAACGTTGAGGTTACGTGGTTACTCTGTCACCCGTGATACAGCGTATTCCTCCTTTTGTGTGTGTGTTGTCCTGTGTAGGTAGAGGGTTTCCTTGTGTAAATAGATGTGTCACATCAAGGAGGATTCAGAGGCCCGAAGATAGGGAGGACGTATCCCACATTGGCCTGTATCTGCAAATAGATATATAAATATGCATATTGCATGACTGACTGCACAGTGCTGGAAGTAATCCATACTTGTACCTATACGTATTCCAGCGTCATCTCTTTTCCCTTATTTTTGTAGAACTTAGAGTGATAGAAAAATATGTATAAAATCTCAGCATGTTGCTGCCGTATATACTTCTGACTTCAAATACTGTGGATGGAATTTATTATTTTCGCCTCGTCGTATTCTTTCTTTTTCTTTTTTTTTTTTTGGTATTCGTCTCATATTCTCTCCTTCTTTGCTTACGTTGTTAAAAATGAACTTGGAAAGAGAGGAGAACCTATTCTTTCATATATTATACCTTTCCAAGTTTTATACTATTTTGGGTGGGGTGGTGAGGATGAGATGCACAGTGAGGTGGTTTGCGGTGTGAGCAGGGATGAGTAAACTTTTAAGTTTGCAGGCCATGTGGGCGGATTTGAAACTGATGTATATTTCTTTAGGAAAAGGAGGCTTACAACATATCCGTGCTGTGTGTGCGTGCGTGCGTGCATGCATGTGTCCGTCCCTGTCGTGTCCAGTTATGTGTCAGTCTGTGTGCCATTATGCTGACTGTATCTTATGTTGTGTAGTTTTCTACAGTAGGTAATAGTATGGCGAGTGCATGAAGTTGGTGAGGTCGGGATGACATTGGTAGTACCGTTAAGTTCTGAAATTATTTATGGCCTGAGGTCTTTTCATAAATACTATTTTTGTTGAGGCAATTTTTTGTAGACACTCAAAACAACAACATGGCGGATGACTGAATTTTTTTTTGTACGACTGTGACAACTAATCAAGTGTGGAAGCTAGTCATATGCAATACGATATGGAACGAGATCATAAACATACCTGTGTGTTTGGTAAGAAGAATTGTTTGTACGTGAGCAATAAAAAAATGTGACAACTTCGAGAAACTTTGATTGCCATATGCGACAAATTTATTCTAGACAAATCCTGCCCCTTGGAATTGATTTCATCCAAATTTTTTACTGCAATGTGCGTTCGTAGGGAGAGAATACTACTACTACTACTACTACTACTACTACTAATACTATTACTACTAGTACTGCCACTACTACTTTTTCGTTATGTATCTGGTATTACAAGCTGTACAGGTATTCTGGTGCTAGTACGGCTGAGCCGTATAACCATCTGTACAGCAGCGCCCTTTCTCCTTAGCTACAAACGCAGTTTCAGGTTGGGTTGTAAGTTCACGTTGCATAAAATAGGTAAGTAACGTCGCAATATTTATAGGAATAATAATTTGTGTTGGGAGAAATCTAAGTGTCCTGCCCAAAATCCGCGGTTTCTAGTTACATATTGAAACATTAGTTTAAATACGGTCTTCGGTTTTACCAGCGCGAATGGAGCTGGTTCGATTTTGTATTGCCCGCACTGTCTGTGCCATACAAAGCAGTTTTGCCCAGGTTTCAGGAAGTGCATTTGATTGTGTGTTCTCCAGCATGTCGAGTACTATAGATACCATCGAACATAATCGGCATCGGGGTTCAGGACGCCTGTGGCTGGAGGTCAAGTGATTCCCAAATGAGATCAATACTAACTAATTTTAACGGCAAAGGATATATTTAGTTGGACTGGAATTTCATTAAGATCTTGTTATTGTAAAGATTTTGAAGATATACCGAAATATATTGTACTTATCCCTAACTAATATGGCCTTATCTTTTGGTGAATGTTCTTCCAAAGAAAAGTGGCATAAAGCGCACGCAGGTTTTATTTTTAGATGTGACAAGGAGCAGATCTTGGGACACTGCCGCACCTAAAGGGGATATTTTGGTTCATATAAGCCCATGCATTTGAGGAATGAGACCCTGTTTATTGTTTCTTTGGAAAAATAAACTTTACAACTTCGCGTCTGTATACAATCATGCATGTGTCGACATGCCGACGAACATCACTTACTTTTGGGCTGGGCACTGCGTATTCTGGTAGATAAGTGCCAGCGTTCTGGAGGAAATGTTCTGCCAGACTACGTCACGTAACGCTACCATCAGCTGGACACTCGCTATCGTGAGAACGTCGAACCAAAGTGACTTCCAGCCGGCTTTAGTATGTACCGAAGTCAGGGACAGATAAACCATGGGTGGTTCCTTTTATTTTTCCGCATCCCTCGTATTGCCACTGAATTTATAACTGCAAGCCTAGGAAGTGTGTCATCCCCGTTGTGTGTGTGAAACTAGGAAAAGGCATGTAGTCAAACACAACTTAATCACTGAGGTGTATTTAATCACAGTCATTAAATACACCTCAGTAATTAACCTTTTGACGCCTAATGTCAACTATAGTGGTCGTACCGCACCGCTAACCTCTAAAGTTGCATTTTATATATTTATTCAAGAAGTATAGGTACTGAATATTTTAAACATGGTATATACTCTCCTTTTTTTTTTTCCTCTTCAAAATGCAGTTTGTTTCATAATTCTAACGTATTTGGTTCCTGTATTATTCACATTTTATATACAGGGTGTGCTAAAATTTAAAAAATAATTCGGCGCCAAAAGGTTAAGTTGTGTTTGACTACATGCCTTTTCCTAGTATAACTGCAAGGGTCCGGGTATTACAGTACTTGTACGAATTCACCTCCCTTTACGAGTTGGATTTAGAAACGTAACATCTGCGAAACCAGAAATTCAAATTCATATTCTTCTTTTACTTCGATCGAAATCACTACCTGTCAGTCCCGGAGTAAATCGAGAATGTAAATCAGCCCCCGAAGGTTTATACGGAAACGCAGTCTGGTGTTAATTTTTCAGTGTCATTCTGTGAAACAGAACACATATCTAGCGTGGCTACTATTGGAGCTTTACTTATCAACGAATAATATCGGTGCAAGGCACAGAATCACGGGAATTCTATACCCGTTCTTGTATTAGTAAAAATGCTTTTTAAAACTTCCGATTGATCCTGCTCCGGTTCCTTATATCAGGTCTACCCTTGGTACTAAAAGCAATATGTAATTGGTATTTGTAAATGTATGGGTGAAATTAAAGTATGCAAGAGACGGGTTCTCATTAAACCAGTGAAATGGCACCTGGTGTTTTGATTCTGAAGTCTACATGCTAGTTATGTCATTCTTAATATTTCAGGTCGAATTGTGTATAGTTTATGTTTATTAAAAAACACACACACACACACGAAATTTGAGTAAATAATGCTGGCACACAAACCCTCCACCATTGCAGTTTTCTTGTATAGAAGCTCACAATGAAAGCCATCGCCGCCTTTGGTGGCATGTTTCTTGATTCTGTATTTTTTGCAGCTGTAAACTAGCTTCTTCTTATTGAATGTGGAAAACACATAACCTCCTTCACCGACCGTATCGCTCTCTGCAGAAGGTTTCACACTATCGACTGTTTATTTTCCGTACCGGAATTCACTGTGCTGTAACGCACTTCGTTGACTGCGCTGAAAACTGCTGACTTCTGATGGATCTCGAACATAACATAACATCGTTCAGCTTAAAATTGTCTGTCGTACTGCCTGACCGGAAACAGATGCGGATATTGCTAACTGTTTATTCATTCTATAAAACCAGTTACACGTCTTATTCATAGCTTTGAATATTATGTTTCATCTATGAAACTTACATTAGTTGTAACTGGGAACGTAATGAGAACTGCTGTTGCTTTCTCAAGTTCTTGGCACGTTTTATATATATATGCGAAGGAAGGATTCATGCCGGAAAATGCACACTGTAACGCAACTGAACGGCGAAAGCAATTCAAAAACTGAGACCTTCCCAAAACACATCTTTCCAAATGACCATTTCTTTAAATAGTTAATGTATTGTTGTATTTTTGATTATGTACTTCACGTTAAGTGGGTATTTAATTCTGTTACATCTACATACCTTGGGTGTACTCTCATGGAACATTTTCGCGACTCGTTAATACCTTGTAGAAACTATATTAAACCTAGATTGGTTTGGGGCAGGGGGGGGGTGGTGGTGGCAAAAACTAATCGTTTAGAGAATCCCTGCCATATGTTCCATTTCCGACAAGCGTATACAGGCACACGTAGTGACTGAATAAGAACCCTTTACAGCACTGCTCACTGAACGTTATCTTTTACACCTTCCGGTTCCCTTCTAAAGGCCGTAACTTTGGGTGTGGAGACTAGTGTAGATGTTGTAATGGTACTCTTCAGCAGTCGTCGTCTTCCATGTCGAAGGTGTTCGGGTAGTTTTCTGACGGTGTCCTCATGACTACATACGACGATGTTGAAGAGGGAGTAGCTAGTAATGGCGTCCCTTGCAGGGATAGGGACAATGGAAGGGCGGCTGCCCCCGCCATTGCACCTGCTGGGGTAGAAGTGGAGCTCGCTACTGAATGTGCCACTGAGGTGGAGGTCATGAACCCCATGGGTGCTGGTGACGTTCGGTTCTCGCTCGCTGACCGGTACCTGCGGAGAGTTGTAATCTTATGCAATAGAGCTGCTTGATGGAATCTTAAGCATGAGTTTCAGGAACCTGGGCAATGTAGAGGAAAACTGAAAGGCGATGTTAACAGCGAAATTGGTACTCCAGTCGAATCTCAAAAGGCATTGTGTGGAAGATAACAAATTTAGAGCTGTATTTAGAGTTAAACATTTAAATGTATAAATAAAAAATGCAAAATGGCAACGTGTCACTGTTTACACCACGAAAGTTTATAGGGGAGTGGAATTGTAGCTCCACTTATTCAGTATTATAGATGGAGGTGAGTAGTTCGTCTCACGTCCCAGCCGCTTTACCCACTGGGTAAAGAGTTCTGGTACCCATTGAACAGGTGGCTGGTAGAACCCCCAGGGCCTGACTGGAGTTTTGCAGACGAGAAAAATCTCTTGCCCCAGCCGGGATTAAATCGTCGGATCGTGCAGCCCGTAGCCGAGTCGGTATGACCATCACGCTTTCCCGGCTGTTGAATTTATAAATATTAACACTTTTTTTCATGTTTGCTTTACCTTGAGGGCCTCGCAGACCTGTGACACCTGCACCTGAGAAGCCTGATGAAAGCAGCTCTAAACGTTTTGTTGAAGACCGTGTAGATGACGGGGTTGATGGTAGAGGAGACGTATCCCAACCACAGACACGTGTCCACCACGTGTTCTGGAACGTGGCAGTCCCGGCACGCTGCGAAGATTATGTTGAGGATGAAGAAGGGTGACCAACACAGGACAAAAGTGAAGAACACCAGGCCCAAGACTTTGGATGCCTTTTGTTCCGTTGCTACTGCGTTGGCGGCTAGCGATCGTCTTTTGTTTCTTCCAGCCAAGAACCTGGACGTAGTAAACACAGCGTGTCTCACAAGGGACAGTAAGAAACTAGAACATGCAACTTGCCAGTTCGTAGAGATCGTTTTGCTCAGGTAGATACACATACAGTATCTAATATCTTTATCTCTTAGGTATTTTTATATATAGTAACAGGGAATTGAGATTTGAGGTTCTGACATCGGTGTTGATGAAGATTGAAGATTGATGGATTTTGCGTTACGTCGACCTATTACTCGTATTTACCATCCGACACGGCGTAACATCGCTGAAGAAGGATATTCAGTTTTCATGGTACTGAACACGGTATGAAGGTCACAGCGCGTACTTGCGTCAAAGTTTGCAGTGAACTTCGTCTGCTAGAGCTAGCTGAGCTGAACATTGCCGCTCACTTGCCGGTATGGTACTTACTGTAAAGCTGTACTTTACATGGCCCTTCCGCGGTATCCTGAGGTTTTTATTTGTGGTTTTCCTTACACCCTCCAGAAAATGTTAATGTAACATAACATACATTATAAAATATAACTGATTTAATGTAACACCTTAATACAGGCAGGTGTGTAGTTCTTTTTTTTGGGGGGGGGGGGGGTGGCGATTGGTCCGCCCGCCATTGATGGGGGGGCCCAAGGGGCGACAAGAGGAATTTTTAATTAAAAATATTTGGTTATCTGTTCTCAACAAATTTTAAAGTTATTAAGCCAATAAAAAGTTTATAGTTGATAATTTTGGTTAGGGGTTGTCATTGTGATTGCTCGTCCTCTTCCCTCCACCCCTGACGCCAAAACCGTAGCTACGCCACGCCAGGCAGCGACTCCTTCCCTCCACATTCTTTTCAGTTCATTATTCATATTAGCTGTAAACCACTCGACGGTACTTGCAATCCGTGTAGTTTTAGAGCGTGAATTAGTAGCTCGAAAACCAGCCAGGACCTTCAACGTGTGCGCATAGTCTTTCGCATTTGGTCGTGAGGTTAGAAATACCTTAACAAAAACAACCTTTCCTCAGAGATTCACCAGTTAGGAATGCTGTTGACCTAATGTTGGTGACCTAATCTGGTTTTATCACAAATTAAAGGTCTGTCATGGCACAGGGACTAAATTAGGTGGAGGTTCCGTATACCCGTTTCTCGCCATGATTTTAACGTAAGCTAAAAATGTTACGCATCTCTTTACTTACTGCAGGGTGCAGAGTCCTTCTTGAGAAGCTAACTGGTTTGGAGCTAGTCAAGAAATTCCCCGCATCTCACGGAACCCGGAACCCGAAGGTTCATTACCGCACTCGCAAGCGTCCGCCACCTGTCTCTATCCTGGGCCCGCCCAATCCAGTCCATATACCCACATCCCACCTCCTGGAGATCCATCCTAATATTATCCACCCATCTACGCCTAGGCCTCCCCAGTGGACTCTTTCCCTCCGGCTTCCCCACCAAAAACCTATACACCCCCCTCTCCTCACCCATACGCGCCACATACCCAGCCCATCTCATTCTTCTCGATTTTATCACCCACACAATATTGGGTGAGGAGTACAAATCATTTAGCTCCTCGTTATGCTATCTCCTCCATTCCCCCGTTACCTCGTCCTTCCTAGGTCCAAATATTCTCCTCAACACCATGTTCTCAAACACCCT
>Ga0123354_10013899_pt1 | contig 12517 bp, 9 predicted proteins | sample TergutLab28metaG_2_FD_97872 | JGI IMG/M metagenome (GOLD analysis project Ga0123354, IMG submission 97872) | Labiotermes labralis P4 segment gut microbial communities from Petit-Saut dam, French Guiana - Lab288 P4 | ecosystem: Host-associated > Arthropoda: Insects > Digestive system > Gut ... | reverse complement strand
GGAAGACCATTCGGTATCAGATAATAACCCACTGGATAACGGACAGACCCACAGGAAGACCATTCGGTATCAGATAATAACCCACTGGATAACGGACAGACCCACAGGAAGACCATTCGGTATGAGATAATAACCCACTGGATAACGAACAGACCCACAGGAAGACCATTCGGTATCAGATAACAACCCACTGGATAACGAACAGACCCACAGGAAGACCATTCGGTATCAGATAATAACCCACTGGATAACGGACAGACCCACAGGAAGACCATTCGATATCAGATAATAACCCATTGGATAACGGACAGACCCACAGGAAGACCATTCGGTATCTGATAATAACCCACTGGATAACACACAGACCCACAGGAAGACCATTCGGTATGAGATAATAGCCCAACACTGCGAAACATGCCCTGGACAGCAATACAGCCCAACACAGTATGCATGTCAAAGAGTGAGACAATTCTGGAGATCAGGACAGGTTCACTGGTAAGTAAATAACTGAATAGGGTGGTTAAAAAACCGTTAACACATCTGATAGCTTACAGAACAATGTTTCGTCCCGCACGAACAAAATCAATTAACAAGTTAATGTACTACAGGACTCTGGAGGTATTCAGAAGGATTCTACCTACAGAATGGCTAAGAAGTTAGTTAACTGAAAACAATCCCCCGTACTGACGCAAATGGCAAAAGAGGCTTACGCTAGACAATACGTAGAACGGGTTACAGAACTGCGACTTGTGCACTGAGCATGGAGGACGTCATTTCGAGTTTTTTTTTGTAAATAAATATAAAACCTATTTTAGTGCACACATCAATAAACCGTTAACTAACTTTAGGACCACTATGTGCTTTCTTCGTGAGGCTGAGAATCATGCAAACTGAATCAGGACGACCAGTCAATGGCAGAGATTGAAGTCGGGTACCTAGACAATGAACACCACACATATCACTGCTGAAATAACCAGCTCACTAAGAAGTTTATTAGTGTTGAGGGTTAAACTACCGCTCTCGTAGATCATTTAATGAAAATGAATCAACTGCAAATTTTATACAACGTGATGAACAATGAATGGTAGTTTCGACAGGACTGCAGGGGCAGTCGTGGTCATTTAAAGCTAGCTTCATAGTAGCAGCGTTCAGCCAGAGTGACTGAGGGGGATAATGAAAATTTCAACCCGAATAACCATGTCTCGAAACGCGTACCTTCCCCATACAGGTACCACTTCGGAGTATTAATCATGAAGAGATCACAGCCATTTGGTCATAGGATTGAAAAGAAGACACACAGATTTCACAGGAGCTACTTGATTTTTGCATGAAGCGAAAACGGCCTATAGAGGAAGAATGGAGAATATCAAATGCGCTGTAAAATGAAATAGAAAAAGAAAGCAGCAGTAAAAAAAGGAGAAAGAAGGGAGGACAGAATTATAGGAATGTAGGAAAGACGGTAAGAAAGACAGGAAGACAGAACGATACAAATACGTTTGATCCTAGCGGTTCTATCATATGTTAGACATGAAGCTGAAAAGTCTCTCAGGTTCAGTCTGTTATTTACATCTCGCGCTAATTGGACGTTTCCGCCAATGTATTTGGAATACAAGTTAAACTACATTTGGTGGGATACCACGTGTATCATCCATACAAATAATATGGACCTCAAATGGCTAAAGAATGGCGCAGCCGCCTCCCCATTATTCGATCTCGTGACGTGCGTTAGTGTGGTGGCACTACAGGGCACCGTCACGCTTGATATCAACAGGCTCCGAACACAAAGGAAACAAGCTACATTTTTTATCTCAGTACTTAACCAAATTCATGCACAAAATTTGTTTTACAATAAGTTTTATTTCATGCCTCTACATGTTTCGAGCACATGTGCTCATCATCAGGATGTCAAAATTGCATTACACAGCCTCTGGTGTGATGATACCAGAGGCTGTGTAATGCAATTTTGACATCCTGATGATGAGCACATGTGCTCGAAACATGTAGAGGCATGAAATAAAACTTATTGTAAAACAAATTTTGTGCATCAAGCTGGTTAAATACTGAGATAAATATACTGCGATGCACGGTCAGCAAAACGTCAAAAAACTACATTTTATTTTTATGGAACTTTGAGGTTCATTACCACATTCAAAAGATTCTACCACCTGTCCCTACCCTAGCCAAATTAATCCATTTCTCTGCCCATCACACTTTTGAAAGGCGCAGCTTGTTTCCTTCCCGGTCGGGCTTAGGATTTGTCTGCACCCCGGTACACGGCATATCAACACACCTCCCAAATGACTCTCAGTTGATTGATAATGGAACAGAAGACAAGGCTCGTGCATGTTTGTCACCTACGGCAACAACAAACAAAACACAGCACAGTGGTTGCTGTTGCCGAGAGACCAGGAGAAGTGCAAAGAATCCGAGATACCACTTTAGCAGCAGATGTTCTGATTTACAATTTTATATTCTTCTGTCTCAATTTGCTACATGGCTAAGCCAAATAATCCAACTTCATTCGTCCCATGTATTTATAACAAAACAGGCCTTGTACGTATAACATAACACTGAGGCGCGTGCGTGTGAGGATTGTTACAGTGAAAAAGCAATAATTATTACATATTCTGAGTGTGCGTTTGTAGCCTTAGATTACCAGCATACAATCCACGTGCGTCATATTCACATCTGTGGCCTGCCCCACTCTACAATGGATTCCCCTGGCTCAGGAGTCACTGTTGTAATTTCGGTAAGGAACACAGGAATCCACGAAAGAAGGGAAATTTCTTTGCTAGCTGAACGACTACAGGGTGTTCTGAAGAGCGTATCCACTCAACGAAATAAACTGTTACACAAAATTTAGCCTGCAGGTTCGGAGATCAAATTCTTATTTCCACACCCCTCTCTACAGATTTAACTTATGAAACTGAGAGATCTTCGTTAAATAAATTGGGGACAATTCAAATCTATATAAACTTTGAAACTGATAAATCAAGTTTAAATGATCTACAGGTTCACTGAGGTTTGGCCCACGAATAGTATTCCATGTCTGTATCACGTAGAATTCAGACCCTAAGTCCCTCCGAGGGACTCCCAACTCTTTAGGAAAGAGTGGGACGAAAAACGGTTACATCAACTTAATTTTACTGAATGGCAAATGGAAACCGTAGTAAAATACAGCACACAGCTCACATATGTGCAGGAGCGTAAAACTGCAAATACAAAATATTTCTACTCACTCAAAACGTAACGTCTAGAATTTATTGACTGTGTTTTAATCTTCTGTCCTTTCGAGACGGTTGGGGAGAAGACGCGCTTACTTTCACAGGCATGCGAGCAAGGAGGTGTAAAACGCCGTCCTACAACTAAACAAAGCAGAGGAACAAGAAAGTGATGCTACCGTGTGTAATTGTCGTACGTAGATCAGCCCATACGCACCTTACCAAACACACAGAATGCGAGACGAAGGTTCTCACAGCGGTAACGATGAATATGAACATCCTCTGGTGTGTGGCGCTGTGTCGACTAGTAAACATTCACCAACGTTTCAGAAAGGCGCAGGACCTCCAGCTACAAGAGGATTTCTCGACTCTGAAGATCGAACGTACTGGGCTCCTCCGAGACGATGATAACTGTCAGCCCATATGGGTCTCACAACCCTGAAGCCTCTCGTTTTTACAAAGACACGGATTCCAGTAAATGGATCTTAGGATGCAGTAGGCCTGTAAATCTGGCTCTTTGCTGTACGTAAGGACACATTATTTTATAAGCCTGCAGCGTGATACTTTTGATGGTTATTTCTTCGTGTTTTGGCTCATAAATAAAGTGGGCATATGGGCTATGAAGTGTCCTCAATTTAAAGTTAAGACCAAAAATAATTTATGCGCAAGTAACAGTTTTCACATACATCTAAAAAACATCTCTCACTTCAAGATCAATCACCCAGCAAGTCACATGCAAACACGAATATATATTATAATTATTATTACACCGCAAACAAGTCACGTGAATCTTACGTTTATTGGACCGTGCATCATCTTGATAGTTGAATAAAGATAGACCAACTTGATGTCACTTGCTTTATTATTTCATCATTTAATGTTCAACATGTTTCGAATGTTGGTACATCCATCCTCAGGAGCTTGCGACTTATTTGATGAGTTATTTCATGGGTTGTATTGTTCTGGTTCAATATGTGTTGGTGTTACGTTGTGGTTTGGCTGGGGTGGTGTGGTATCCGTATGCAGGCTGCAGGCTGAAGCCTGCATACGGATACCACACCACCCCAGCCGAACCACAACGTAATAACAACACATATCGAACCAGAGCAATACAACACACGAAATAACTCAACAAATAAGTCGCAAGCTCCTGAGGATGGATGTACTAACATTCGAAACATGTTGAGCATTCAATAATGAAGTAATAAAGCAAGTGACATCAAGTTGGTCCATCTTTATTCAAGTCACGTAAAGTTTCGTAATGCTGAAGAATTTAAGGTGAGGGATTGTCACGTCTAAGCCCATGGTTCGAATCTAACGCAGTGCATCGATTATAATGACAGGACATTTCTCAGTCCATCCAGGCAGCTATCTTGAGGTATCGTCCACGTGACTGCCGTTTCCTTCCTCATCCTTCTCAATTCATTATTCATCGTATGGTTAGATACAATAAAGATATACACGACATTATAAATGCATCTTATTATTTAAGCCACATATATAAAGGTAAAGGTAAAGTGTTCCCGTTACAGGCCCGGTGTGGCCCAGAGGGTGGGTAGAGGTATAGCTATACTCTTCCATGACCGTGGCACTAGAAGGGGGTGAGTGGTCAGCAACACGCCCCGGCCGCACTTTACCCCTGGGAAAGACCCAGTACCCACTTTACAGGAGGCTGGGTGGGCCCCAGGGCCAGTCTGGACGGGCGGAAATTTCGTCATCACCAGGATTCGATCCCGGAACGTCCAGACCGTAGTCAGTCGTTATACCGACTGAGCTACCGGGCCCACAAGCTACATATATATCTTTGTTGAATCATAGAGTCTTACAAATTGCCGTAAAGTAATTCGACTGGATTTATTACACTGTTGCGAAACCTCACGATACCCATGTCAGAGTGATCACCCCCCCCCCCTCCTTCCCCCACACATCGACTGGAGCTGTAGAAGAGGAAACGACAGCAACGACGACATCCAAAATCGAATTTTCTAGCCGAACACTCGTCTCGGGTTTACATAAAATTGCAGGCTCGCCACAGCGCGCCAATCCCTCTCCTTCCGTGCAAAGCAGAGTTAACAAACAAAACTGTTCCATTCGCTGTAGCACCACCAACACTTGTTGAGGAGCAACTGCCGTCAACAGCACCAAGCCCAATATACTGCCCCTCTTCTTCAACATGTTGTTCAGAGACAGTGTACTTCATTGTGACGTTATGTAAGGTCAGCTTAGTAATGTCCACGAGTGTGTGTGTGTGTGGGGGGGGTGGGCTGTGGGGGAAAATGAATGACGTAAAAACAGAAAGGCCAACAGTCTTACCTGAAGGTGACCCTACATACCTACATAAAACTTTAACGTCGAATGGGAATCACTCCGGTTTTCCTTACAGAAGTCCCATATTCAAATAAAGACCCGAAGATCATCTGCTGTAAACTAACTTTTCGGCTGTTTTGAACTGTCCCTCTGGAAAATTGCCAGGAAATTACTTTAAACAGGCCAAAGCACCTTCCATCTGCACGCTTCATAAGTGCTCATTCACCATCACAGTGGTGTACAAATGTTTTAAGGCTAAGCTCCAGGAAGCTGACAAGAAGCAAGTTCCATACTGACTAACCACAAACATTAGGGAGAAAGTTAAAAAAAACGGTAGCCATGCCGACCTGGCGCCCGATATTTGTGCACCACTGCAGTACCATATCACTCAGAAGCGAGGTACACTGCATACCGTCGAGAAATGGCAGTGACTGGAACATGGCTGTCCGTCGAGTGACATTTCTACATTTATGATGGTGCAGTCGGAACAGACGGGGAATGACTGCCCGACGTATGGCGAAATATGTGTCACTTTGCTGACAAAAATATTGTAATATTATAAAATGGGAAACATTCTAAATATATTTATGAATGTTCGACATTTCAAACCTCAATTTCTTCTCACACATTTTATATCATTTTAATCTTTCAATGTAATTTCAGTACAACGTAACCATCCACATTTAGGAGATTCATACAGATCACACAGCAACAAATTTCCGTACATTTCAACATTGCCGATGAACCGCTGGCTTCCCTGATGACAACTCAGGGTACAGCAATCGCAGTCGGCACATAAAGGTGACAAAATGGTCAGCCCTGCGCACCGGCCGCCTTTACGACCAGTAGATGCCCATGGTACTCACTTCTGTTACAGGATGATCCGACCCTAGGGCTATAGTGCAGCCGGGACGATTAAGCCATTCAAAAATCCCAATGACCCCCATCGGGTATCGAACCTGCCACTTTCCTACTTGTAGCGCAGTGCGCAGTGTCTCAAACAACTGATGATAACATATACGGACAAGACATGTAGGAAATTAGAGGAGTGTGTTTTTAGTGAACTAATATGGTATGATTATTAAACAGAATAAAAACACGAGGCAAAGGTACATATGTGATCAACACAAACGCTGTGTTCTCTGCAGAATTGGGGTTCAAAGTTCTGTTCCATGTCCTGAGGCTTAAATGGGGCGAGATGCAGGAGCAGCAAAGCGCAGTCTCAATGCACGGCCCAACGTGTAACAGGTTTACAGGTAACTGACGACACGGAGTAGCAATTCCTTGAACTACGGGTGCTAAGACCTGTTCAGTTCGTGACAAAACGCAGCCATTTATTCCAGCTCGAATGTTCACAACTGTGCCGCTAAAAGCCCGCCAATGGTCACTACTGGAATCATTTCAGTCGGGTCCAAACCCTCATGCTTTGTTAGTCTATTTAATAATACCCTGCAACCTACTCTTAGGTCTCACAGGAGGTTTGTTCCCATTCCATGTCACTAAAACTCTGTACACATTCTTCACCTTCACTATGGATGCTGCACGTCTCGCTCAACTCAACCTACTCGATGTAGGTAATAATACAGGGTGATTCATACACAACAACACTCTAATACTCAGTTACAGAACACGAACAGCGGCAATGATTACCTTCCAGGTACTTGTAAATTCCCGGGAATTTCATGCCGAATCCAGCTGCGAATTATTTACCTCGTCCATGCAAGGTGGCAGGGTGCGCTAACCTTAATTTCCCGCGCGTCCATCGCGGTCATACAGCAGCCGCATTAAGCCGTACACACTGCAGGAGGGTGTGTTTATTGTGCGAACCTACTTCTTTGTCAGCTCACACCACATGACACACACGGAATACAGGAAAACATTAGCTAGACGCAATGTGCCAACTAAGCCCATGTGATAAATAGCTAAATACGTACGATTTGTTTTATATGATCACCCTGTATTTGGTGAACGGTACTGTACCGTACCTACGCCTAATTTTCTCCCGTCTTCCGTTTCTCTCCTTTATGTGCACATATTCTCTTTGACAGTCTTTTTATTTCACACATTCTCAAGGTAAGTGAATTTCGTAGGGTAAGAGATCAAGTTTTACACCCTTCAAAACAAAAGCGATGTACAATTTCAACAACCATTTTGTATTTTTATAACGATGAAACAAAAATTGCGGAAAATGCTCAGATATCAACAGTCTTTAACAACGTGGTGTGTAAAAGTTGCGTGTAAGTTTCTATGTGTACATGTATTATGCATGTTACTATACACATTCATACATACAACATACACAAACAACAGGATTCTCATCTCTATCATAATAGAACGAGCAACGCTTAACACGGGACACTGTGCAGAAAATGCTGTATTATACAGGGCGTTTCATAATGTTCTCCGGGATTGCAAACATTTATAACAAGAAAACCAAAGGATCTACCTTAATGGAATTGTTCACAGCCACAGGAAAACTGATTTTATTTTTACAACTAGAGCTGTTCGATGTGTGCACCACGGGTGACACGGCACACATCGATACGATACTCAATTTCTTGCCACACACGCGTCAACATGAGTGCATCGATATTCTTCACTGCTGAAATTATCCGTGCCTTTAGGTCAGCGAGGCCACATGGCATTGGTGGGACGAATGTCTCTGCGTACTTTGCAGGAAATGCACGTTGCACAGTAACCACAGACTTACTCGTGTGATATTCCAACATACAAAACGATTTCTCCCCTGGAGCGGCCATTTTCTCACTACAAACACTCGCATCGCCTAGCGGCAGAAATGTGAACTACGATAAAAAACAACTTACTAGGAAAAAAAATTTTGAGTTGTTCCTTCTATCTGTACAGGTTTCGTAAATACCTGTCATACGGTTTTCCCATAATACATTTTTGTAATCCCGGAGTATATTGTGAAACGCCCTGTATCACGGTAACTGATTCGTGATAAAAAGAAAGTCTGAGGCGGTGCATATAATCATCTGTGACTTCTGTTGTGCCCTGAAAGTTCATTACTGAAAGAAATTTCGAAGACCTTCAGATTACTGTAAGCACTGCAAGCTTACTCAGTGGGCTTTTGTAATCTCCACAGTTTCCAGGAGTGCCTAGCGGCAAGTTTCGTGACAATGCTTATCTTCAGAATGTATTTATGGCTTATGTCAGGATGACAGGTAAACAATGTGTAACGAAGTTAGTCTATAATTGTTCTATGTTTACTAAAATTCGATGGCAAACACAGATCGACACTCTCATTAGGACAGGTCTATGCTTCCGCAGGACTGTGGTTTCTGGACTACGGAGCGGTGTAGATTCGCGGCTGGTGAATCTACACACCATATTACAGGTGTCATAATGCAAAAGCCTACAATCATAAAATTCACTTCCTTCAAATACCACCAAACATTGGATACGGTGTAAATGCGACAGACATTTCGTAGTGTGCAGGTATCAGCCACTACGTCACTGAAGCAAGAAGGCTGTCACTGGCTGATTATTACAGACGTGTAACATAGAGAATATCTGAAGAGTAATGCCACTTTTGCTCTGAAGAGCGCACATGTGAATGTTGGAGAAAGGAGTGAGGAGGGTGGAATGGAGGATGAGATACAGCAAAAGAGAAAAAGACGGAGGGGGGGGGGGCCATAAAGAGAGAGCGAAAAAAACTGCTGCTTTGTCAGCAGATTCGGTTTGGTTTTGGTTCACCTGTCCACCACATTACACCAAATTGAAACCGGCTAGAGGGAGACTTGAAGGGGCCACAGGGTTGGTTTTGCTCCACATACAGTGCGACCCGTCCACCAAACAGACAAACAAAATTGGATTTTGTACTCTCACATACTGCTTGCCGTTCAAAACTGAGACAGCGAACATGGTGCTGGAGAAAGCAAGGATGCGACGTGGCCACGACAGTAAGGAAGGGGGAAAAAAAAAATTATATAAAAGAGATGGAAACGAACGGGAACAAGAGTTGACGAAACCCGAGATGTTTCTTACACGACTGCACGAATCTGAAAGTTCCTACACATAATTACAGCAGCACGCGTCACTTACATCTGATGGTCGTTTCCCGCATTGAATTAACACGCACCTGTAGACCTCGTAATTGCCACTTGGCTACAGCAGTAAAACGTATTCACACATTTTATGCAGTACAATTTGTAGGCGATAAGTTGACACAAACACCATTTATTAAGAAAAATCTCCATGAAGTTGTGTGACTTAAGGTTGTCACAGCGTTGCTGCCGCAGTCTTCTCACTATGACGCTGTGTTTATGGGTAATATGTTACGGAGGCAATGTGCTGCCTCCACCTTCATAGCAAATACATTTCTTTCATGTGACTTTATAGTATGAGCCTAACTCAAATCACAAATCAAAGCGGCCTAATTTCCCAGGATACTAGAAAGAATCAATTAGAAACTTGTGATTTAAAAAGCTTTCAGCTACCAATTCAGTGACAATGGACAGGAGATGGCAAGCGGCCGTTCAATCACCTCTGTATACGAAGCTAAATGTATTTATCTGAGATGAAAGCAGGCCTGAAACGATTAATGAACTATAACATGTCAATTATTTTCAATGATCGGTCAGATGAAGAGCAGAAGGGTACGGTTTTGTTCCGGAGGTACGTTTCACGGTGGACGAACGAACCGCTAATCACAAAAATGCGTAACAGGGATGGCTCAATGTAGCCTACCCAGCAGTCGAAGGTAACTTGTCAAAGGATATTGCCACGTGACAGGCACTGCCTACTATACGCTGCATTCATCTGTAGTCTTGTCCATGTCCCGAGAAATATAACCTACATTCTTCAGGTCGGAACAAGTTTGTATGACAGCACGAAGCTATCTTAAGATTCATCTAGGACAAATGGAATAGACCTATAAAAATTCAGGTATTGCTCAGAAAATACTACCTGTGTCCATTACAAAGACTAGGGCAACCGGTTAAAAATGTTTTAGGGAAACAATCGCGGTTTATTTTTGGAAAAAAATAATAAACACATAAAAACAATATATGGACAAAATGCAGATGTAAGTACAGTACGCTTGCGAGGGCTAACAATAGCGCATTCAGCCGGGTGATGGATATAATGGAATATTAATAGAAGAGTTCAGGAGGCGGCAGTCGTGGTCAGTTCCAAGTCCTCTCCCAACTAATGAGTATCAGTGCTGAGAAATTACGCCAACAGCTCAGCTGATCTTATGTTTATTGGACCGTGCATCATTATGATAGCTGAAGAATAAGAGACCAACTTGATGCCTATTTTATTTCACTTCTTATGTATTCAACATGTTCCGGACATTAATATATCCATCATCATGAGCTTGCGACTATGCTGCTGAATTACCGCATTGGTCGTTTTGTTCTTGGTTCGATGTGTGTTGGAGATTTGGTGCGGTTGGGTTTGAGTGGTATCCGTGTTGCAAACTGAAGCCTGCAACACGGACACTACTCAAACTCAACCGCACCAAATCTCCAACACAAATCGAACCAAGAACAAAACGACCAATGTGGTAATTCGGCAGCATAGTAGCAAGCTCCTGATGATGGATATATTAATGTCCGAAACATGTTGAATGCATAAGAAGTGAAATAAAATAGCAAGTGACATCAAGTCGGTCTCTTGTTCTTCAACTCAACTGATATTCAAATACGTCGTAGGGCACCGACAGCCGTGCTGCGACGCTGACCGCCTGTAAGTCTGCAGCCACACGCAGAGCAGATGTGGTCTTGCAACTTCAAAACACCGCGTCAAGGCCAGTTACTTACATTAACTGAACGCATTAACCGTAGCTGACTGACGCTTATCACATGTCAGTACTCACAGATCCTCACCGTCTAGCTAGAATCCTAGTACAGGCAAAATGGACCTCACAGATTCTAAGCACAAGCTATATCGTTTTTAAGTACAATTAATACAGAAGACCCTCCCCATATGCACTCACAGAAACACAAAAATCAAGTCTCCCAGTTACAAGAAACATTTCGAAACAACCTATGAACTTTCTGTGTACTGTTCGCCTGGCTTGACTGTACAATCTGTTGAAACTGGCTAGAGACAGTCTCGCTTCTCCAAAGTCTTTAAAACCCGATAAATCAATGGATACGACTATGAAACTTTCATTGGTGGCTTCTGGATCTATTGTCACACCTTTATCTGTGCAAGACTTCTAAGCAAGAAACTTTAACTAAATCGATTGCCATTAGAATCCGTCACAAGGGAGAACTTAAGACAAGTAAAAGGAGGGATGTTACATCCCTTATTGAAAGGCTAAGGGGAGTAGAAGAGAAGTGGGAAATACGTATGTAGGGAGGAAAAGAATTGGATAGAAATAAAAGAAGACAATGTTTCAATGTCTGTTTGAAGCATAGATAACACGTCAACAGTCAAACTATGACAGTGATGTTCCTTCAACTGCCGCAACACTCCTCGACTGGTGGGCTCCGGTACACGAGGTGAAGAGCTAATCTTTTATTACTAGGAACGCAGAAGCCAGCAAAATTTTATACAGGATTTCGGACCAATTCTCAGATTTTATAAACAAAAGGGAAGAAAAATTTCAGCAATAGAAAAAGGCAGTGCTAACATGACAGTCCACAAGGTCTGTGTTGTCCCATCTTGAATTTGCAGTAACATATTTAGCAACTTTCCTTCTTATTCACCTGTTAGGAAAAAAGTGACCGAGATGCTAAATTTATTTTAAAAAACTACATGGTGACTAATGATTATACTGGACTTGTCATTTAAATCGTTAGGCCCTAAAGAAAGAAAATTTGCCTTCCATGACGGTGTCCATTTAGGCCGAAACAAGTTGAATGGATGATAAACATGGAATGTAGTGTGCCCTGTTGGTTTATGTTCCTAATGTAGTGTGCCCTGTTGGTTTATGTTCCTAATGTAGTGTGCCCTGTTGGTTTATGTTCCTAATGTAGTATGCCCTGTTGGTTTATGTTCCTAATGTAGTGTGCCCT
>Ga0123354_10013898_pt1 | contig 12517 bp, 4 predicted proteins | sample TergutLab28metaG_2_FD_97872 | JGI IMG/M metagenome (GOLD analysis project Ga0123354, IMG submission 97872) | Labiotermes labralis P4 segment gut microbial communities from Petit-Saut dam, French Guiana - Lab288 P4 | ecosystem: Host-associated > Arthropoda: Insects > Digestive system > Gut ... | reverse complement strand
GCTTTATTATTTCATTATTTAATGCTCAACATGTTTCGGATGTTAATACATCCATCCTCAGGAGCTTGCGACTTATTTGTTGAGTTATTTCATGGGTTGTATTGCTCTGGTTCGATGTGTGTTCGTATTACGTTGTGGTTTGGCTGGGGTGGTTTGCATACGGATGCCAAACCACCCCAGCCAAACCACAACGTAACACCAACACAGATCGAACCAGAGCAATACAACCCATGAAATAACTCAACAAATAAGTCGCAAGCTCCTGAGGATGGATGTATTAACATCCGAAACATGTTGAGCATTATATAATGAAATAATACAGCAAGTGACATCAAGTTGGTCCCTCTTTATTCAACTGCGTAAGAGAACATTCTTTTGAAAAGTTTAACCACAAATAAATTGCAGTATATTTTCGAACCGAATGACATACTATTCGCATGGGAAAAATGAACCTTGTTGAAACCAGCGATATATATATAATATTACTGCTGTAGTGTTAGGGGTTAGACTACTCATGACGCAATATTATTGATCATTTTACAAGGGCTACAAGTCATTGACTAATTCCGTTATGATAGTTAGAGAATTAAAATAAAAATAATTTTAATATTATTCAGAGATGATATTATCAGGTGAGGGTTCGTGGGGGTTCCTTAAAAACCTTGGTGAACAATAAAGGACATTTAAAGCAACATTTTAAGAATCCGATGATATTAGAGCCAAACCACAGATATATATAAAGAAAATAATGGGGTAAAGGGGGAGAAAGTTAAACAATAAAAAATAACGAAGAAATAAACAAATAGTATTAGTAAGTGAAACAGGAAAAAAGTCACCGACAAGTGAGAGATTTATTAAAACCTCAATTTGAATTTGAATTGAATTGTATTTGGGTTCAAGCCCTTCCGGGCCCGATGCACCTAGGCCCTAAGACAGGCCCTTTGTGCCCCACGTTGTGTACTAAGTTAGAGGAGCCCTGTTTCTTTATCAAAGTTCAAGACGACCCCTATACTTAGTTTCCTAACATCCTCCGGGTCCACAAAGAAGGAGCCCAGATATGTATACCTAAGTGAGGTCAAGGCCTCACACTCACAAAATGTGGCCTGAGTTTTCCTCCTCAGTGCAGCATTTCCTACACTTTGGGTTATTATTCAGCCCCATTATATTCTCAAGGTGTTATGCCCAGTAAGGAGACCAATAACAACCCTGGATTGTGTCCTATTAAAGGACAATAATCGGGCTCCGTGTAGCCAGGTCAGGACCAGAGATCAATTCTCGAGCATGTCGCTGTGTACTTACACGGACCACGCCACAATACCAGATGCTGTACTTATCAAAATCTTATCTTGGGCTGCCTAAACACACACACACACACACAAACACACACACACACACACACCACACACACACACATACACATACACACACACACACAAACACACACACCACACACACATACACACACAAACACACACACACACCACACACACACACATACACACACAAACACACACACCACACACACACACATACACACACAAACACACACACACGCACGCACACAAAGTCTCTTACATTAAATGTAGCGTCCTTAACATTTGTGAACTTATTGCCACGTATTGATCGTAAGACAGGACACGAAACCGACGGATACGCGCTAAATACTTCGTTCACACTAATCTCCAGATACTTATGTAAATTGTACGAACAGGTGCAGGCTATCAGAAAACAGAGGGTCAGCTGCATAATACTCTTGTAAAAACAAGTTGCTTTCTCCGAGATTTGTTTGGTCTTAATTTAATAATAAAGGTTATTTTTAGGACTCAGAATATAATGGCATTAAGTAGGGCATAAGGCATAGCACATCCACGGTGAAGGTAAGGGATTAATACAACATTTAGAGGAAGCAACACTGAAGTTTACGGGCTTCTTAGAAGACAGTTTTGACGTTCACAGTGCTAAGTCTCGGGCTGACTAAGCAGTGCTTATAGAGAGACGAGACGAAGCGTATCGCTGGCTCGTCTTCAGAATTCTAGATACACTCTAGAAAAATATATCGAAGATGTTTGTGAAATACAATCGAACTCGGTTAAATTAATTTACACCGCAGAATATATGACGCTATGTACGAGGTTTCGCATAAACCGATGTCGTTATAAACGGGTTGAACTCTAATTACTTATACCGCGGTAAATACGAGTATAGCTGTATTTCTGGACCAAAAGAATAGTTCATGGGACTTTCCAAACCACTTGTACTTGAATAGTTTTTGAGGGTGACGAAACTTCAAAAACTAAATTATCCACAAATTTATAGAATCTTCAGAGGTCACACCGGAATTGATATATTACACAGTGGCTGTAAATTATCTTTACAGGTGTAATATATTACTGCGAGCATGTTTATGATGCAGTGGCGAAGTAAAATCACACGAAAGCTCAATTCAGAAAGCCCTTTGAGTAAGTAACAAAGTTCAGTGTGAACACCGCGAGTTGGTCTGGAAGTGACAAATATATGTTAAATATTCCATCACAGTTTGAAAGAATATAGTAGCTCATTCCTTCGCAGACCTCTGTGTTCTGTTTCTTAATACTATGTCGTCAGCAAGTGACGACACGGGCACTGTCGGTGAGAACCTTAAAAAAAAATTATGAATGTGAGGTTTGGTGGTATCACGAAGAGGAGGATGGAAGGCATTCATACAGTAACTGAAAAATCGATGGTTTACTTGATGGAATCCTCCGTGTGTACACCGAAACTGTAGGACTGTCACAACACATTTTGTTACATGAAAATCCATTACCCAAAACGATTTCCCTGACCAGGGAGACATCAAGCAATCCTAACCCATGTATGAGAGCCCTACCTCTTGGCCAACAAGAGCAGTAGGCTGCAGCTTGAAAGCCACATTGAAAATTTGATTTTGTGTTCCAACTTGTATATGTTTCGAAAATACTTTATTTTGTGTTGTAAATAATCCATTCCTTGGCCAGTTATCTTGTATTGAAATAAACAATAAATATTAGCGCATTCACCAAAATAAAAGTCTGGCAACTCTTGAGGTGTGAAACGAAGCAACTTGTTCATTTTGAGATTTAGTTCGATATCAAGGCTAAAAGTGAACCCACAGCTCTGTTTCTTTTGCGACGTTAAGGTATAATGCCATCTTATACAATAGCTAGCACAACGTGCTCCGAGCTTTAAGCATAATTAGGAGAATAATATTAAAATAAATGTTACAATGGGAACAACTTGCAAGTTTGTGAACGAAATTTCACTGACACGTGATGTGCTCTACTGACTTAATCTTGTTGGCAAGACATTCAACCTTCGGGATTCTTAAAAGGGAGGAAATGTGCTTATTTTAATGTTTGTGTGACGGTGCATCATAGATACAATAATATAAACAGCCAACTGGATACAAAAATAATAGTTTTATTAATTAATTTCAATCAGCTCAACATGTTTCGGGCGATAATTTCGCCCATCTTCAGGAGCACTAGACTCTATTTACAGTTTGTGGTGTAATGCACCGACGATGCTGCCGGTTGGTGACTAGCAGGTGGATTTTTCATTGACATAAAGTCCTTTTGATCGTACTATGGCCCTGGGGTCGACTCAGCCTCTAACAGAAATGAGTACCAGGTGTATTTCTTGGAGGTAAAAGCGACCGGTGCTTAAGACTGACAACCTTACACCATCCTGTGCCCTTGTCACGAAATCTGGGAACCTTAACTTCCTGGAACCCTCTGGGCCACTCCAGACCTGTAATGGGACGGCTTTACCTTTTCCTACAAAGTAACTGTTCGTGTACAACACAATAACGTCTTATGAGTTGCAATCAAATATTTCGCTATTTTGAGAGCCAATAGTTCTACCGTAATTGCTAAATGATATTATTAGATGCTTTCCTGGATTAAAATTCGTAGAAGTTTACAGAAGTGTAAGACATTGGTACTGGGCCCCTTCTGTTTGTATTGGAGACATCTGCAGCGCCTTGCCTGCTCTATGTTTGGTTGCCTCTCATCAATATTCTAGACAGTCAATCTGTGAAATGGATCCAGTACCATCGCTTCCACTCCTCCATCGATCAGGCAAATAAGAGAAGACACACAAACACAGACAGTGAGGAATAAAGGAAACTGGCTTGCGAATGCTAAATGAAAAGAACAGAAACAGGACAAAATGTAGTGGTACTGAAAGTTATCAACAAATTTGGATTAAAGGGTAAGGCATGATTCTGGTAAAGAGGAAAATAAGAAGGAATTTTACTTGAATAAAAATACGGGGAATGCTTCCTATATTCTACCAATTTGTTGAACACATTTGGATCTATGATTACAGACACATAATATATATTAATAATGAGAAAGCATTGAATTACCGAAGGAAAAATTAATAAAAGGACGGAGATGTGTCTTTAATGTGAAGCTTCACATAGGAACCAACACTGAGGAAACAGACATTAAGGGAAGGATAATATTACACCAGATCTCAAAGAAATAGAGTTCTTTCAACACTCAATTTGCAGAGTATGCGCCCAAACGAATTTCATGCATCATCGTTTTCCTCAAGAGATGAGGAATTTCCAGGTGAGACAAGCGAATCTCTGTTTCTGGAGGAGAAATCTGGTTCAAGGAGTTAGTATTTTATTTAGTTAGTTATCTACTCAGAAAATATGACATAGTTTCACTTTACAAACTTGTGCGCCATTTTTGCCACCGATTTAAACATCTCGTTAGTTTCACATACAGTCCCCTATGCATTGTGTTATGTAAAATTAGCTTTTACATAGCCCTGAAATTCACGTGAAAGGAAATTAGACCTAAACCATCATTCGCAGGAAACAATATTATCTAGCCTTCGGTTGTTTCTCTTCGTTACAGTGAATCTTGGGAGGTGCGAACTTGTCACGCCAGTGATGAAACTGCCGTCTTGTTGAATGTGACGCCGCATACTTTGGTGAACTGATACTGTGCTTGCTTCTTCAGGGTAGCCCAAAAAGAGTGGTGGCAGCGTTGCAGTGGTGCACGCTGCTTCTGCCTTCAGGGTGGCCCAAGAAAAGTGGATTTTTCTATAACTATTCTGAAGACGGAGAGTACAAGCTCCTCGAAAATGCTGGTACCTATTTACAACTCTACAAGAAATGAAATCCCACAAGACGAACATCTTCAATTTCAAATTGTATTCCGTATTGCATTTCTCCAAAGTTAGGAATTTGTGTAACTTCCGAATATGTGTTGTGGAAGGCAAAACATTAAGTTCTTTAGAGGCTTATACTTGTGTTAATTAACAAATGACGTTCGAACAGAAGGGAAGCCTAATTTTTCACATATGCATATGCACACACACACACACACACACACAATTTTGAAACATTATTAATCTCAATTTGGTAATAAATGCAAATCATTTTGTCAGAATATTAATATCTTCAACAGACATAATGTTAAGAAATAACGCTGTGTGCTCTGTAAATTACGTACCTGACACTCTACGAAGTAACGAATAATTCGAAATATTTCACTGACTTTTCTACAACAAAACCCATACGTTACGAAAATGTAGGTATTATATTATAAACTATATCATGAACAACTCCTCTTTAAATATTCTTCACTCATTAATCCTAAATATAATTCTTCTTCAGTGTTAAAGTCCACGTATCTGAGATCCGAAAAAACCAATAAACCTTTCTGGCCACAGGGATATGGTGGCTCAGGAACGTAACGTGCCTTAATGACAGATACGTTAATACATAATTTATTGCTGTCCTTAAATTTCGAAATCAAGAAACAGAAAAGTTAGCAAGACGCTATATTCTAGATTTGTCTGTCGAAAGTCGTCCCTTCTTTGTCTAACTTCACTTTTCCAGATAGTCGGCATTCAGAAAGGCTTTGAAACGAAACAGTCTTAAGTTTCGTTTCTTTGTTCACTGCTTCACTGCACTGAAGGCATGGCACAGGGCGGGTGAGATACTGAAGTAACGATCATCCGAATATAAAAGAACCAAGTACCAGGTATGTTGTATGCTTTCTTCTGGGTAATACTCTGGCGCCTGAATTTTACACTCTATCTGTTCCATCTTCATAACTACCTGCCTACGAAGATGGAACAGAGTGTTCCGAAACGTCGGCATATAAAATTCAGACGCCGTGGAATTACCCAGAAGAAAGCACACAATATTCAGAACAAGGTAAAAGTCTGAAATCAGGTACGAGGCACTATATCAGTACTAGCTGTCGGAGATAACCGGACATAATAAGCGAAGAGATGTATTCATTATATAATTATTCGAGAGATAAAAAATTATATATATTTAATGTACAGTAATTGTGAGCACTATTTAACATATTCTTTGAAATAACCAAAACTATGACCAGAAAAATCCGACATAAACCTAAACATTGATACCATGGCACTAAGTTAGTTCTCCACTGCGCCCATTGTCATCACATCCAGGTAAATTCTTCGTAACATTGTTTGATATAGTGCGACCTCCCCCTTCATATCACTTTCAATTTACGATACAAAATCACATTATCAGATAGCCTAACCTCCCAGATGTTGTTCAATATGTCGAATAACCGGAAATATGTCAGTGCATTATTATGTGAGCCACTCTTACATTGTAGAGTTGATAATTTTCGAAGACACAGTACTCCATCTTCTTCATTCAAAACCATTATACCAAATTTAATATCTTCAGCAGCTGCAGCTTCAGATGTTAAAAATATGCAAATATTCAGTTCCTTGAGATGTAAGCCTTAAGCCACTGTTCCGTTCCAGGGCTGATACTGTAAGAAGCCACAGTACTCCAGATTCCATCAATTGGCGTGTCGGTTATCTTCTCCTTCCCCAACTCCAGAACCTCTCTTGCCTCGAGTTCAAATCCTCTGGATGCCATCAATCTATGTTTCCCGATGCCTCCATTTGCCACAGTGCCCATTTGTCAGGCTCCTCAAGAGTGGGACAAGCTTGCTTCGTTCGAATGGATTTCACTGCACCATGGCAAAGCTATCGAATCTATCTGTTATTATTGTACTGTGTGAACAAGCTCTCAAGGTGAAGAATGATTTTATTTACTGCGGAGCAGCAAATAGGACTGGTAGTTGCGCACTTCCTTCTTGTTTAGAGTTTCGTTAACAAAGAAAGTTTTGTAGTGAGTGTTTTCAATGAAGCAAAACATTCTGGTATATTTTAACCCAAATTTTTATTAAATTACCCGGACACAGTACGGTTTATAACCAAACAGTGTAACTCCTTTTTCTATACATCAATCGAAACTTTGGCAGATGCACCAGCTACTGGTCCTGGTGTCATGTAACACGTACTACTATAATATAAATAATTAAATGAGAGGAGGTATTATTTTGTAAATGGCTGAGAATATTTTCCCACTGACAGGAATTTCACTAATGTTAGCAACATTCCTTTCCTAAGACCGTACTAACTGTCAATTCATATGCCTTCACAACTTGCCTGAATAATTTTAATTCTCTGAAGGATAAATGTGTGCTATTTAATAGCATCTCCCTGCCATCACACGTGCCTTAATTCGTCTAAAATGTGCATAATGCAAGAATTATAAATGGCGTAGTTCATTTAGTTTAAACACAAGTAATGAGTTACGGAGAGCTGCTAAGTTAAAGCAATCCCTGTACATGCCTGGAGAGGCCCTGAATATTCCATATGGTTGAGGTTTCCAGAATTTCTGTACAATCAGCAATTAAAGTGATCTGGTTATCAGCCCTAAGCATCGACTGCCGTTATCCCCAAGAGACATTCCTGGTACTCATTTCTGTAACAGGCTGAGTCAACCCAGGTCCATGGTGCAGCCGGAAGTTATAGTCGAAGGAAAATTCCATTCACCGCATAGGGAGTCGAGCCCGCGACGTCCCGGCAAGTAGCGCATTGTTTCAACCAAATTGAACCTCCACGTACTCCAGAAGAGTAGCAAGTTAGTTATAATATTCTTAATTATAACTTTAACACGAGTTTGTCAATGACCTCTATATAACCCAGTAGAGAAGGATTATTTTTGTAAGTTGCAGTGGCCCATATCGTTACAACATTCCTCGCATTTTACGGAAGCCTAACATTACTCACCGTAATCATGACAACTCGTCACTGACCCCTACCATTACACAGGTAAATCCAGGCCACAACTTTCTTTAAGATAGAATTTAATACACGTTTTTCTACGTTTCATTCCTAGACATTCTAACTGGGGACTATAAAGACAAATCTGAAAAAGCCTATTATTGTTAAGAATTGTGTCGGTGTGCACAAGTGGGCTATTCAAGAGAAGTTTCGTCTAAATGTCCAATGGACCAGAACCCTCTCCCTTAGCTTCAATACAGATAAACAAGCAGCTTCTGAAATATACTAGATAATTATAGGTCATTCCATAACTTGCACTTTGACAATGGACAGTGTTAAAGACCCCGAGCAGCGAACACCCGTTTCGTGTTACCCAGTGGGCGGCAGCAAATTTCACCAAAACAAAGAAAGTTATGATAAGGTGGATTATCATTATTATTAATTTGTTTTTTAATTAATGAAATGGTAAAACGACCTAATGCCCAAATACAAAATCAACATTAATACACAAAATAAGGGAGAAATTGGAATTAAATTACACAAATGCCATTGAAAATTGAATGTAGACCAAGAAGGGGAAGGAGAAGGTGCGATTTACAGAATGACATTCGAGACGGCAGGCTCCATACTTACACGTCCCAAGCTTCACTCCTACACGAGTTTTGTCAGTAACTTCTTGTTGAATTGAGAATACTAAGTAACCCTCACTATAATTGTAACAGATAAATTTCACCCTAGTGAAGGTCATGAAGGCCCAGAGGGACAGTACAGATATAGCTTTACTCCTAACCTCGGCGCTAGATGGGTTTGGGGGGTCAACGCCACGCCCCAGCCGCTTTAATGCCGAGAAAGGGAAATGTTACCCGTTTTACAGGAGGCTGGTTGGGTCCCAGGGCCGGTCTGAACTGGTGCGGAAAGCCTATACTCCACCGGGATCCGATAACAGAACCAAGCAGCCCGTTGCGAACAACTATACCAATTGAGCTACCCCGGCCCAATAATAAAATTGTGGCTGTCTTGAAATATCACTAAATGGACAGTAAAAAACAGAAACTTTTTTCGAAGCGGTACTCTGTAAGGACTGTAGCAACAAATTCCACAGATCGGAATTGTGCGAATTGATCTGGGTTACATGTGTGTGGCAGAAAAAAAAAGTTCTACACAAGATTAAGAATGGGTCTTTTTATGTTCCACCTTCCGAGTAATAATCGGATCCAAAATATATAAACAACCTCTTATAATAAAAAAAACTAGATGCGCTATTTCCTCAAATTTATTTTTGGAATAAGACTTTACATGTTTCGGACAGATCCTCTGTCCATCATCAGGAGTTTTTCATTACACACACAGCAACGGTATATGTCACACACTTGTATGACATACACCGTTGCTGTGTGTACAGTGAAAAACTCCTGATGATGGACAGAGGATCTGTCCGAAACATGTAAAGTCTTATTCCAAAAATAAATTTGAAGAAATAGTGCATCTAGTTGGTTTTATTATAAGGATTTATCACGATGCACGGTCACCTGAACGTCAAAAACATAAATAACCATCAAAAGCAATTCGATATTAATGATATATTTTATTCACACAACTCTCACCAAAATGTTGCGGCCGACATTATGATGAAGTCATGGTGACGCAGTTAAGCACTTTTGTGTTTTGTGTCCTTGTATATAAACATCACCTTGCGGACAACCGGAATACCGTCCGAAACATGTTGGTCAGAATTTTGTGAATAAATGCATCACAAATGTTGAAGTGCCCCCCCCTTTTTTTTTGTTATTTCTATATTTTGGATTATGAATGGGATTTTCAAGACTTCAGGAAAACAGTTTTCGTACAGAAAATGTCAACAGATTGAAACTGCAGCTCCTCACCCCACTGCTTTCCGTTTATCGAAGGACACCTGTCCATATAATAGTCGGGTGAGACATAAAAACATCTGATACATTTCAGGAGTGTATTGGAAAGGGAGGTACGAATTCTTTCATATTATAGTTTATAGAACCTTTCAAATGAGTAAAAGAAATACAAAAACTTAAAAAAAGTCCAAGTGCAGTAGACATAAAAAGGAGACGTGGCGTGAGATCAAAGAAGTAACGCCGACACAGGGCGACATCTTGAAATTCTTTGGAAGTCTCCAGGAAAACATTTTCTATAGCTCTGCCTGTTTCCATCTGTCTATAAGTACGTCTACTTTCTTCTTCCTTTAAAGCAGCTGCAGAAGTAGAAACCTACTGCTTCATGTAGCTCTCGAGCACGCCCTTTTCCGATTTGTACGGTTTATGTTTTAAGAGGTCTAATCGAAACTGTAGACGAGAGACTACTTCGAAATAAAGTGAAATGCCAACTTGATGCAACAAGGTAATTTATTAATGTATCCTTAGCTCGACATATTTCGGGCGCATAAGCCTATCATCAGGAGCATTGGATGTTGAGTTGCAGCATATGGTTTTCTGCACCGAGTTTTTGGATGTGTGGTGGTCTTGAGAGCGCTGCTTAGGTCGTGCCTACAGTGCGGATGGTGCCGTGCTTCCCATATGCTGCAACTCAACATCCAATGCTCCTGATGATGGACGTATGCGCCCGAAACATGTCGAGCTAAGGATACACAAATAAATTACCTTGTTGCATCAAGTTGGCATTTCACTTTATTTCATGATGAAGATGCACGGTCAAACAACCCTCGAAAGACTACTTTGTTAGCCAACCGTCTATTACAATTTTTACTTAAAAGAATTATTTATTTCATTTTGAGAAATATTTCAAACATTTAACACGAATAGTATTAGAAATTTGCAAGTGTTTGCGAATATCATTGGAACACTGCAGGTCTACATTTAATGTATTCATTGCCATCAAAACATCTGATTTTAAGTAATAACTGTTCATTCAAAGGCAAACATATTTCTACTTATTATTAGATCACAATAATGGTTCTTACTACGTACATTTGAGGATCAGTTAATAATAATTGGAAACTCCTCGGCCTTTGGATAAACATTTATTTTCCTTTGACTGTTTTAGGGAAATGAAAACAGGTAATATTTCCCTACTTTGTTAATGCATAGGTAACAGTTAATTTACAACATGACATGAAGAAAGAGAAGGGGAGTAGATATATAGCTCTACAATTTCTTTAACCTCAACGCTAGACAGGAGTGGGTGGTCGACTCTACGTCCCGACCACCTTGCTACCAGGAAAGACCGGCACCTTCTGTAGAACTGGGTAGCCCAAGCGCCAATCGGAATGGGTGTGAAGAATCTAGCCTCTACCAGCTCGTAGCGATTCGCTATACCGACAAAACTATCTTGACCCATATCAACATTAAAGTCAATTGGTAAAAGATGATGCAGGGTTGACTGGCCAGTATGTATCAATTATCAAACTACTATAAGACAATTAAAAATATCGCAATTTTTATTCACATTTCATTTGGAACCTAAAATGTTATTAAGTTCGGGATCTGTGGTTCTTGCAGTGGCCTTGCTTAAAGTTCTTACTTTCTGAAATTTTCCAGCATAACAACCCAGAAAATTGTAATCATTATATTCGTTTATGTCAAGTAACGCATTGCTATCTTTTATGGAATAATTTATTTTTTTTTCAGAACAGCTGCCAATGTACTGTACAATCCAATTCTGACTGTACAATGAAATATTTAGCATTTAAAAAAATCAGAGTTTCACAACAATATACAGGGTTTCATTCGAGTTTCGATTTCCCAGAAGAACACAGTATTTGTGAAAGTTTACATACGAATATAAGGATAATTTAGGGATTTCTCAAGCACATGTTTGCGAAGTGTTATAGTCTTGTAGTGGCAAGAGGTAGTTATGTATGTGTTTAAGCACTGTCGAATTCTAGAAATTTACCAACGCAATTAGTAAACTGTTCTAAAAGATAGTTTTCGTATAAATCCGTACGGGTATATATATATATATATAAAATATGTAAAATAAAAATTTTTTTTTAAATCGAAATCTCGCTGCACACATTTTTCTGTTATTCTTTTTTTTTCCTCCCTTACTTAGCAGTCCTGCTTTCGGTGTCTGCTTGTAATGTAATTTGAGGATCTCACAACGCCTCTTTCACATTGGGACGCATTTAGTTACAGATACAAGAATTCCACTTACAGGAACTTAAGTCAAACATTAATACCTTCCCAGCAGACATCAGGCTTCTATAAATATAATTTTAGAGTACTAGTGTGTTTGATACTTTAAATTGGTTGCATATATGTACATATACATATATAATATATATATATATATATTTGACAATTATGGGTGAGGAGAGGGGGTGTATAGAGTCTTGGTGGGGAAACCGGAGGGAAAGAGACCACTGGGGAGACCTAGGCGTAGATGGGTGGATAATATTAGGATGGATCTCCAGGAGGTGGGATGT
>Ga0123354_10013896_pt1 | contig 12518 bp, 7 predicted proteins | sample TergutLab28metaG_2_FD_97872 | JGI IMG/M metagenome (GOLD analysis project Ga0123354, IMG submission 97872) | Labiotermes labralis P4 segment gut microbial communities from Petit-Saut dam, French Guiana - Lab288 P4 | ecosystem: Host-associated > Arthropoda: Insects > Digestive system > Gut ... | reverse complement strand
AATTTTTTTACCCCCCCCCCCCCCCCCCCCAAACAAAATTCCTGGGTACACCACTGCCACGTGTGAATTGAAATTAGACTATAAGTATTGGTACCACAATGTTTTGTGACCATCTCTACTGAAACTTTGTTATACTCTCGTAAATAAAACCAACTCGGTGCACAATTTATTCTTAGTATATCTATCAATCTCTACATGTTTCAGCCGACTGTGTGCCCATCATCAGGAGAAACAGCTGTGTTTATGGGACACTTGGTACTGGTTATTCTGTGTGGATGACTGTCTGGTATGCAGGGTGGAATTCCAACCTGCTTATCAGACAGTCACCATCATCATCATTGGCACAACAGCCCCTTTTGAGCCAAGGCCTTCTTCAGAAGCTTCTGCCAGCTGTCCCTACTCCTTGCAACATTCCTCCAATTTCTCTCCCCCAACTTCCTGGCATCTTCCATCACACTATCTTCCCATCTCAGTTTCGGCCTGCCCCTCTGTCTTCTTCCTTCTACCACTGCAACGAGAACTCTTCTTGTAGTGCTCTGTTCCTCCATACCAATAACATGCCCTGCCCATATTAATCGATTCATTTTAACCTTTTGACGCCTAATGTCAACTATAGTGGTCGTACCACACCGCTAACCTCTAAAGTTGCATTTTATATATTTATTCAACAAATATAGGTACTGAGTATTTTAAACATGGTATATATTCTCCGTTTTTTTCTCTTCAAAATGCAGTTTGTTTCATAATTCTAACATATTTGGTTCCTGTATTATTCACAGTTTATATACAGAGTGTGCTAAAATTAAAAAAATAAGTCCGGCGCCACAAGGTTAATGTATGTTACTATATCACTTTGCTTGTACAATGTATATAACTCATTGTTGTATTTTATTCTGCATTCTCTGTTGTCATTTGGCATACCAGACAGTCATTCACACAGAATAACAAGTACCAAGTGTCACATAAACACAGCTGTTCCTCCTGATGATGGCCACACAGTTGCCCAAAACATGTAGATATTGATAAATGTACTAAGAATAAATTGTGCCCCAAGTTGGTGTTATTTACAGGATTATACAGAGATGCCCGGTCAACAAAACATAAAACTTTGTTTTACTCCTTGCACCATACACTGTCATCCCAGTGCGAATTTTTATGTGCTTGTGCAGCGTTAAGAAAGGTGCCTCATTGCATCCACCAGAACATGGCACTGATAATCATGAAATATTCTGTGTGCTTGCAGTGCGCCCTCCAGTTTGCCGTCCAGTGGTTGTCAGCCACAACCTCAACCACGTCGTGCTGGCGGATCATCTCTTCACGGCCGTTACGGCAGCGACCGAGATCTTAGTCGCCCAGCACCACAGCGAATAACCACAGGTGGCCGTCAGTATGGCAGTAAACCTGTTCCAGCAGCACGACAGAACCAACTGGAACGGAGCCCTCAAGAGTTGCCCGTGAAAGACACCGATCAGCCTCCCGTGCTCGATGTAGTCAGTGCTCCGCGTAAGTTCTTCACTGTGTGTAACCAATTCATGGAGCAGAGTTCTTGAGAAGCTGCCTGTCGTTTATCTTATTGACAAATTCTGTGCCTTTTTCTATTTCTTTTATTCACCTTTCTGTTTTAGGTCTCTAATTTGCGAACTAATATCAGGCTTTAAAAGTTGTACAGTTGTGCCTTGGCGTGGTAGTCCTAGAAACATTATCTCACTACATGCGGTCCCACGTCATACTTCCATCACTTTTCGCTAAATCTTTTAGCTTTGCACCAATTCCAGTACACGCGACATTTTAGCTGTGTCACAGACCGAGGCACACTACAGTTTTCGAGCACTATTCCGGTCTACCGACTTGTGCCGCCTTCATGAATTTATCTTCCGCGAAGATGGTTAAAAAATCTGTGTACAAAGTCATCTTACCCAACAGGGAAAGAATGAAAAAAACAGATATTTCAGTACATCTTGAAAATGCTTCGTCACTTTTGCTGTCCCGTACCAGTTCAGATGTCCTGTTTGGGGACAGGGACTTTGGCCGCTTGGCTAGTGCCTACTGTTTGCTTCACTCGTCAAGTAAATCATATTTTCTTTTAGTGTTTTAATGAGACTCATTCTGTTGGTAGTAATAATGTTGTTGATTTTCAAGTTCACAATCATTAGTCTTTAGATTAAGAAGGTAAGATGTGACTTTCTTGACCTTCATCTGAAACAAATTAAAGGGGTTAATAGATTTTTTTGTATTATATTTTCATGCGACTTCCCCCCCAGTAGGCCAGGGCCTCATCATTCACGAGTTTCCTAGATCACACACAGCGACACATCACAGTCGGTAGGACTCCTTTGGAGGAGTGATCAGCTCGTCACAGAGACCTGTACCTGACAACACACAGCACTCACAATAGACAAACATCCATGCCCCTGGTGGGATTCGAACCCACAATCTCAGCAGGCGAGTGGCCGCAGGCCTACCTCTCAGACCACTGACCACTGGGTCTGGCAGTAGATGTATTTAGAAGTCACATACGTGGTTTATACAAGTATTGGTTCCATTTTTATAGCTCAGTTTCTGTAGCAAATTCTGTTTCATATCCAAAGCATTGGCTTGCCTGGGGATAGGGCTTTTACCGTGTGTTTTTTGTGCACCATGCTGAGAGGAAAGGTTTTCAAATGTTGAACAATAAAAGGTGAAGTTCACCCTATAACCAGTCATGAAGGCCCAGAAGGGAAGTGGAGGTATAGCTGTACTCTTTCTATAACCTGAACAATAGATGAGAGTGGGTGGGCCCCAGGCTGATCTCAATGGGCACAGAAAATTTCACCTCCACCAGGTTTGACCCCAAACCATCCGGCTCATTGTGAGTCACCATTCTGGCCCACAAGTGTTGAACGGCACATTTTGTTATCGTAAAACATCAACTGGTTTAGCATCCCTACACGTGTTGCAGTTTCTCAGCAGCTGTGCAGCTCGGTCGCCGACCAGCTGACACGAACTGCGGACAGTGTGGTGCAACTGTACAAACGCCTGGCGCTACAAGATGACCAGACAGACCACAGGGAGATGTTGCGTGGTTTAGAGGAGGCTATCGGCGAGACCCAGAGAACACTCCGACACGTCGTTGCAGCAGGCGAAACTGGTGCTGTTGCTACGGAGTCTGCCGTGGCATCAAAATTGCAGGACATTGTTGCTAGCGGTGGCCAAGGTGATCAGTCAAATGTTGTGGCCATGATGCAGCAATATTCAGACATGTTGCTCACGATGGTACAACAGCGAATGGGAAGCAATGTAGCGTCCAACCCGCAGAAACCAAGCTAAAATGAACTGCGAGCAGGGTCGTATTTGTTTTAAGGCTTAATGGATATTTATGTATAATATATAGCAAGTTTCTACTTGATTAGTAATGGTACAATAACATTTAGTGTAGAATACAATACCGCCATGCCAACATCACAGCTGAAATTGGTATATATTCATGTATATTTCAATGTGTGTTTTGTGTCTAAAAATAAGTGATCGTAACAATACAGTGATTACTCATTTAACGAACTGTGGTACAGTATAGCAAAGAAAACTCATATAAAATAAATTCATTTGTTTCAAATGACAGTAGAAGGAAGTGAATTGCAGTGCTTTACCCATAATTGTGATCTGTGGTACTAGTGATTTTTAAAACTTATAATAAGCCGTGTGAAACAAAAATTACTTATTCTTTTGTAAGGTATTGAAGCATGCAGTCAGAATCTGCTGGAGAATGGACTCAGACCTGTTAAGGAAATTAGTGGAAAATGGTCAAGGAAATGTACTGTAATAGCGTGCTATAGGAATAGAACAAGGCGCTTATGTCTGTGTAGGTCGTTGTACTGGTAAGGGTTTTTGTTCATTCTCCAGATCATATTGCTTCAAGCGGTGATATAATAATGTGGTTACTAATGTGGAATATAATAGTCCCCAATTGTTTAATTTCAGTCTTTAATATTTTATTAGACGTTTTAAATCTCACCAAATTTAATATTGTCTTCTTTTAAGAATGTATTTGAAAGGAAGTAATTCTGTGTGCATCAGGAAACATCAGTTGCCTTGTCAGCACAATACACATTCATTGTAATCCAACCTGCCATTTTACAGAGTGTGAAACATAGGAAACCAGTGGCAGCTCTTTGTTGCTTCTTGTTCATATAGTAAACTGAAACTCATTTCGAGTTTTGTCGAATATAGTGAAAACTATTCTCCTGTGTGCTTTGTAGCAGGACATTCCTTCTCATCTGAATTATTTATGTATCGTTTAGTATGTTTCAGTAATATAATTTCGGGTGGTAACGAACATTGTGTGTTGCTGGAGTATTTTAGTTGTCATCGTGTTGGATCCACTGCGCTTTTCTATGCAGGTGGACCATACTCCAAGAAAACAGACACTGTGGGAACAGACAGAAGTGTAAGCAGCACACAATAATACAGTCATGTGACAGTAAAAATAACAAGCAAAATAACTGTGTAATGAACAAATAAGTCGAAGGTTGTCACAATAGTAATGCATTTTTCTGACTGCGTGTGTTTACGTACGTTTTACATGGCGTGCTGCAGTGTCCCTTGGCTCCATGTCCCAGTATATATAAGCAGATGTAAACACGACAAACCAAACAAGCAAACTGACATAGTTTTTTGGTTAGTCAAAACCAAAAAGGAAGTCACTATGAAATTACTTGCTGCACCACCCCGCCAAGGACCTTGATACTGACTTGGCCAAAACCAAATATTTCGGAATGAGGTTGTTGGAGACAAAATTGGGATGATATTTGGGTGATTATCAGGCCCAAAATCGAGTTTCTGCCGATAGGCATACCAACATGTGGGAGGGGTAAGTGGATAGAGGGTCAGTATTGCGCGTTACACAGTACTGTTGTGTATCAAAATAATTGGCCTGCCTCAGCAGTGAGAAGTGTATGGCAGATGTTGATAGGCTCTTGCAGTTCCAAACACCGCAGTTTTGTATGGTGTCATGCGCTATGTTTTGGTTGTATAAATCTTACTCTTTTAGAGTTGAGAGATGCAGAATTTGTCACAGACAGCAGGAATACAGGAGATTACAACTGGTCAAAAGACCAGTTGTAATCTCCTGTATTCCTGATTCAGTGATTTTTTTTATGTACCATAAGTAGTACCTTCTGTTGAAATTGTGATTTTGGAGGAATGTCCTGGAACAAATAACAAGAATTTGCCATTGGTTATAACTTTAACATGTGTCATGGCTCTTTGTCATTTGGTAACCCCAAGTTAAATCATTGATGCATCGTACAGCTTTTGATCTGTTACGATCATAGTGTTGTTCACTGAGCCAGTGGAGCAGGCTTGCTTTAAGTTGAATTATTGCTAAAGCTTCCATGGATGTTTCGTGCATGTCTTTAACTGTTAAATGAAAAAGAAATAAACCCATTTTAAACTTCACAAGTCAGTCTGAAACATGGCACGTGAACTGTGCGCACATTGGATGTCTTCATGTAATGTCGGGCTTATACATTCCTGTACTTCCACTGTTCCTCATCCCTGTTCATGTTATTCTTCCAGTCAGGCTGTTTTCATTGGCATAATTTTTCATGGTCAGTTGATGGAAAGATGATACACTCTTTTTCAGTATAAAATTTGCAGTTGTAAATTAACTTTGTGTCCTAATGATGTCATTTTTCTCTTTACTTGTTCTGTATAATTCTCATAGGAACACCAACTTTTGAGAACTAACCAGCATCTACATCACCTTGTGTGTAGTTCCCAAATATGTTTCAGGAAAATTCAAAATCCCATTAAGTAAAATATATATATATATATATATATATATATATGTATGGAAACTTACAATTCAATGATGTGAGTGTAGAGAAGTTAAATTTAATAAGTGTCCAACACGATGCGACTTATTCAGTTTATTACATTACTGTAGGCAGCTCTACATGTTTTGGGTGTTGACACCCATTCAGGAGCTGGTGCAGCTGTAATTGCAGCTTCTGTTATTGATAAATAACCGGATCTACTACCATCCGCTCTCGTTGAGTTGGAACTGATTCATGTGTATCGTACAGTAGGCGTTCAAATACCTACCATATGATACACATGAATCAGTTCTAACTCAACAATGACAGCAGATGGTAGTAGATCCAGTTAATCAATGTCAGAAGCTGCAATTACAGCTGTACTAGCTCATGGTGATGGGTGTCAACGCCCGAAACATGTAGAGCTGCCTACAGTAATGTAATAAACTGAATAAGTCGCATCTTGTTGGGCGGTTATTAAATTTGATTCACGGTGCACAGAACCATGTATATAAAATTGTAGAGAAGTTCTAAGGGAAATTCGGTATTTTTTACTGAATGAATAGCTTCTTATTATTGTTTTGTGATCATAACCTGTCTTTCCCTTGAATCACATGATTTATAGGCAGACAGTGTATTGCTAATAACAAAAATATGTTTTCTTGTTGATATCACTGACTTGTATCCGGACTGACATCACTCTTTATTAGTAATCCAACGTTTACTTCAATGAAGGCACAAAGCAATCTTAGTGTTCAGTGTACAGAATTTGTGATCTCACACGGTATTTTCACGGAATAATGAGACTGCTGATGTATCTAGAATAACACGGCGTATAACCAGGGCTTGTACGTTAGTGACGGTACTTTCATGGAGTTAACAGAAACTGCGCTAGCATCTGCGGGAATATAGTTTTGATCCCAAGGTAAGAACAGGGGAGGGAGGACATACACATTGCCAATGCATAAAGCACTACTATACAAAAATTTGAAAGTGTCTTCCTGCTGCTGTTACATGAATTATCCTTCCTCCTGTCACGTTGGGTCCTTCCCGTATAAACATTTATGCACAAATGATGTGATAAAATCTCGGTGTACAGAATATTATGTCGTTAAACAACATGTACAAGTAACTCGTCATTAGAGGTGTGCCATCAGGTGATTTGTGAATCATTTTTAGTCGGCTAAGCATACATGTGATCTCACAGAGATAATTGTGGCTTTTTTTTTTTATGGTTGTCTAGATTAATGTGGTTTTATATGAGCATCAGCATCTGAATTGTGAAACAGTATCAGTTCAAGAATGTTGAAAGTTACTGTGAAGTCTGTACTGATATATCAGTTCTTGATAATTCTTTTAGAGTTACATACAAAAACACAGAATCTGCTGTATCTACTTTGTTTTTGTGTTCTCCTTCAAACTCCATGTAATGTCATTATGTATATTGTTATATAAACCTTGCAATTATTTTTCTGATATTCTTTATTTGTGTAGGAAAATCACATCTGAGAAGTTTGTGGTGAGTGTTAACAAACTTTAAAATTAATATCCAGTAACCTCTTCACTTATACTTCTCAGTAATTTGACCAGTAGTCACATATGCATGTGAAACATGGGTATTAAAAGAAACAATAACCAATATACTAATGGTTTTGGAAAGGAAAATATTGAGGAAAATATTTGGCCCAACCTATGAGAATGGATCCTGGAGAATAAAAACTAACGAGGAACTGGATAAACTAATAAAACATGAGAACATAATAAACTTCGCCAGAACACAAAGGCTAGGATGGTATGGTCATATTGAAAGAATGCAAAATACAAGAAAGGTCAAAGCAATACACGCCTGGAAACCCATTTCAAAGAGGCCAATGGGGAAACCAAAGATACGATGGGAGGATGATGTTAAAAAGGATGTACAGAGGTTAAAAGTGCCAAATTGAAAGACCCTTGTCCAGGATAGAAGAAGACAGAAGGAAGTGGTTGAGAAGGCCAAAACTCTGCACTAAGAGTTGTAGAGCCATACTAAGAAGAACAACCTCTTCACTGATTCACATGAAATCCAAAATCTTCAAATGTATATAACTGGTCACGATCTTTCTCATACCCATGACATGATAATGGAATTCAGCAATATGAATATTTTATGTTTCTAAGGTATGTACAGTAAAGACTTGTTTAGCAGAAAGTTTGCTCTAATGGCTTGTTTTTCTATGCAGTCTATTATGAGTTACATTTCTTTCTGTTGTACAATAATTTTTATTTCCTTAATGTTAAGTAATGCATTTTGTGTTGTTCCTTTCTTTTAAATAAATTTGGCCAAACATTTTACCCAATTTAGTAAGACCAACAAAATTACCAAACTTGACTCCGTGCTCATTCAGAGAGGAATGGTGCCGACTTCCCTCAGCACCCTTGGTCTTGTTCTCCGCAATCAGCCGGATACACAGAGCAGTAACAAACTCCTAAATACATCAACACACCACAAGTCCCCAGAGTAAAATACCAATAACATACAGACCTTTCAGAGAGAATAATCTCCCAAAGAAAGCCCAGAGAAGCTACAAAGATGGGTGGTTCTGCATTCACATTACTCTTGTTGATGAGAAACATGAAATAATACCCGTATTATAAGAATGTTTTCTTTTAATACTCTCCATTACCTCCATACAGAATCAGCTTCTAGAGGAGCTCAGTTACTCAAGACATTCCCCACAGTTGATTAAAAGTGAAGGTTCATCAAGATGGACACAACAGCCTGTGGCAAATACTGATCCAAAGGTCAGCTCTAGTGAAAGGACACACAATGCAGCATTATACTGTTCTATTAGACTTGATCTCTAAATAAGGATTAGCCAGTAACAAATAACACGCCATCAGTCCCAATTCTGAGCCACATAATCCTATGTGGCTCACATCTTCCCATATTGTTTCCCTATGACCTCTCTTAATAATATCCTCTCATGTATGCCAAGGTATTCAGGTCCCTTGAATTCAAGTTTTCCCACCAAAATTCATACACATGTTTCTTCCGTCTAGCTCATGTGATCGCCATCTCGGTAGCATGACAAGAATACAAAGAATACAGTAACCTGCAAAAGTGTGTATGTTGAATTATTCAATGATTCAGACATTTATTATAACATTGAGAGGTTACTGATTCAGTGTGGCAGATATTATATTCTTCATACTCTTGTAAAGCTACCCCGATGAAGTTGCAAAAGCGATGGAAACATGTTGGTAATTAATAACATCTGATGAAACATATTTTATACATATGCATATGTTGATTTTATTACACAAGTCAAAATAGTAGCTGGCTGTTACTTCGACGGATCTATTGCTACTTTCATATCTGAAGTAAGTACAAGCGTGTGGCACAGTGTCCGTACTTGTAGCGTCATCGGCGTTTTAGTACCTTGTATCACGAGTAGATGGTAGTACTGTTTTGATGGCCCTCCTATATCAGTGAGTTCCTATTCTTGTCATATATGATCTGTGATCTAGTTTGAATGTGGTGTGTAGTCTGTTGTGTGGCGGTAGGGTTATGTTTTGTCTTCGTCGACAAAAAAGAATAAAGTATGGTAATGACACACTGACAGCATTCCCTTAAGGTTGGGAGTAAAGTGCACCGATGTAATCCACACGACTATAGCCCACATAAATTCATTTAAGGTAGGAAGTAAGCACCTTGGTATTCGTATCAGTGTGGTATCCCGTTTCCTTGTCCCGTAAATATAATTTCAGAGTTTATTGTTAGATATTTGGAGGCCACAAGGTGCAAATGACAGCAAGATTTGAAACAGTCACAGTACACAGTTGTGCCCGATTTGATTCTACCCTTTGCCGAATCTGTAACGTGTACGAGAAGTTTGTTCTTCTATTGATGGAGTAGACTCATTTGATGGACTTCGCCACTGAATAGTTATTTGCCACTTACTAATTTATTGTCTTTGCTACTTTTTGTTAGGTAATATGAATCTATAAATCTCCACGGTATGATCTAGGAATCCAATCAAGGTCACTCTCTTAAAGTATCAGCTGGACCTCCTGCAGAAATTGCACAAGTGAACAACAGTGTGGTGGGTACATTTAGGGTCATGTTTTTTGGATACTCATTGATGCAAAATATGAGAGTGCATATTGACTACTACAAGCGTATTCTCTTCTGTGTATGTTGTTTATATTTTGCCATTACCTGGAATATCACAATGATAGAACAGTTTTAAATCATTCCTGTCTTTTCATGCCACACTTGTCATGTTCTTATAGCGTGTGGGACTCTCATAACTTCCAGATGGTTTCTTCTCTTAAGGTGGCATGATATAAGTCTTTATCCCACTGTGGAGCTGAATTAGATATTTATATCTCACTTCATTGTCATGTTTGAAACACTAACTTCTGTTCATCTTCAGTTACATTTATGGGCCATCTGATGGTAATGGAAGGTGTGTTTCCAAGCAGATGAATGGTGTGGATGGAAGAAATTTGTGTGCACCTGCCTTGCTGATGCTGTTTGACATTCTGTACTTCCTGACACAATCATTTGTTATGAGGTGAAGAAGATGGGCTGTAGAACAGGGGTACACAGATTCTCCAAAAATCTAGGAGCCATATCAAAACTCTAGGCACCAGAATGATGACGTGAAGCAAGTTCCTTGCTGAGGCCCCACAAATATGAGACACCACCGTATAAAATTTAATTGCCTAGGCGATCTGATTTTTACACCCCTGCTTTAAAAGTTCATTTCATTTGTGTTATTTTTGCTCACAGACAGCAATATCAGTTCAGAGATGTAAAATTTTTCTTGCGTAAGAAATTTACATAACGTATTGAACCCTGAGGTATAACTGTCAGAGGTAACTAGACAATACTAACTGCTCTGCCAGCTGTTTTAATAGACTGCCATGCTTTATGATAAATGTAAGGTTATTATCTTAATTGAGTAATGTTTGTGTTTATCTTTGCACCTCTTAATTTATCTGTGCCCTGTATCATTTGAAGGTGTTGAGCCCCAACACTTGGTATGTTGCAAAATGATCGAACAGTCAGTTGACAAGGCATACTGTCAGTGTTGTGGTCTTGTTTGTTGTTACATTCACCTGGTTTATTCTTTTGTGTGTTGATCAGATTTGCAGTTAAACTAGATTTTAATCTGGCCATAATTTCAATTATTGGTGCAGACCACAGTAACATAACAGTCATTAATTTTGGTGTGGATATGTGATGTAGACTATGTATATTTAAAACCTTGATTATTACAGCACTGCTGTACGTATTGTGAGTCCGATTTACTATGTATCATTTTTCTGAACAAATTACATTTGTTTACTGTCTGAAACAGTGAAATACCTGATTTTTTGTTTGTTTTTGGACTGCTCCCAGCAAGTCAGACTGTCCAATCATTAATGTTTGGATGGTCATGATTAATGAGGTGGATAGGATGTTGGAGTGCTGGTTGCTTCATTTTATGTAACAATGGCATTTGCCTGGGCGACAGATAGATAGATTGCACTTGGGTCTGGGACCTCGCGATCCCGATGCACCTAGGCCTTAATTAACGGGTCCTTTGTGCCCCATATCAAATCATGGGAGCCCCATAAATTTGCTAAAAGTTCCAGATGACCCCCCAGGCTTATGCTCTTAACCTTTAGACGCCTAACGTCAACTATAGTTAACGTACCGCACCGCTAACCTCCAAAGTTGCATTTTATATATTTATTCAACAAATATAGGTACCGAATATTTTAAACATGGTGTATACTCTCCATTTCTTTCTCTTAAAAATGTAGTTTGTTTCATAATTCTAACATATTTGGTTCCTGTATTATTCACAGTTTATATACAGGATGTGCTAAAATTAAACAAATAATTCCGGCGCCAAAAGGTTAATATCCTCTGGCTCCAGGAAAAAGAAGCCCAGATATGCATGTCTGACTGAGGCCAAAGCTTCACAGTCACACAGAATGTGGGCCGAGGTTTCCTCTGTCACTGCACACCTCCCACACAATGGACTGTGTAGCAGCCCGAGTAGGTGAAGATGTCTCTTCAGGGTGTTATGACCAGTAAGAAGGTCACTTACAACCCTGGATTGAGTCCTATTAAAGGTCAGGAATTTAGCCTTGGCACCCAGACTAGGTCCCGAGATTAATTCTCAAGACTGTCTTTGCCTGGGGGACTGGGAAGTACCATGACAGCATTAGTATGGTCATTACCCCAGAAAGGACCATGTTATTTCAAGCTGGTATTGTGTATGGTTTGTACTTCATGTAGCTCAGTGGTGCAGTTTGAAAGCAAAATGTTTATATTATTCTGCTTTTTTGTTTGAAAAGTTTCGTGGGTGTAACTGAGCAGAGTTTGATGTGATAAGGGATACATAGACAAAAGTATGCGCAAAAATTTATGGTGGAATCGGTAATTATGATTTCTTGAATTCCATCAGTTTAATAATACGAGGGAGAATCAAAAGGTAAAGGCAAAATACATTTAACAGCTTCAATAGAAGTAACTGTGAGCAATTTTACACATCATTTTTCTACATAGTCCCCTTGCAACACAATTCATTTGTTATATCGTTCAACTGGTTTCTGTATTCCTGTGGAGAAGAAGCTTTTTGGCTGCTCTTGTGGTCTTGTGTGCGCGATGTTGATGGCCGACCAGAACGACCTTCATCAGTAACACGTGTTCAACCCGATTTAAACCTTTCCACCCACTCATAAACCTTT
>Ga0123354_10013895_pt1 | contig 12518 bp, 6 predicted proteins | sample TergutLab28metaG_2_FD_97872 | JGI IMG/M metagenome (GOLD analysis project Ga0123354, IMG submission 97872) | Labiotermes labralis P4 segment gut microbial communities from Petit-Saut dam, French Guiana - Lab288 P4 | ecosystem: Host-associated > Arthropoda: Insects > Digestive system > Gut ... | reverse complement strand
TTTTTTCTTTCTTTGTTATCTACAAAACTGGAGTGTTTTTATATTTTTTTTCATCTTCTGATAGTTAATTTGGTTTTTTTTTTTTTTTTTTCTAGTAATGCCATATTTTCTCTCAGAAATTTCTCAGTTCATAGTAAATGACTGACTTCTAACCAGGGTTGTGTATAGTGATACATTTTATTTACTTATGGATTCTACATTTTCAGATGTCCTCTCTACAGCACTAATGATGACATTCATGTGGATCCTGTCAGAAAAGAAGCAAAGAAGGCCAAGAAAGAAATGGAAACCAAAAATCCACAGTTGAAATTCAAACATGACCCAACACAAATATTGCCTAAAGAAAGTGGTTTACATACTGATCGTCATAATCCCCAACAAGTACATTACCATTATCACCACTATCATGACCATCATCTTAGATTCCCCCACCCCTTTTTTAGAGAACCCACTGTAAGAGTACAGATGATTAACAGAGTCAGTCAAGGAATTCAGATGGCTGTAAGAATGGTAAGAGGTGAAATTAATATCTCACTTGCTAACAATCGTGGCCATCAAGAGCCACAAAGACAGCATGTGCCAAACCGAAATCCACTACCACCTGCAAACCAAGATTGAAACTTAGGTAGGCATGTAGGCACAGTTGCAGCTGCTGACACACATGTACACAAAGTTTCATGTGAAGACTAGCTGCTCATTCCTTCAGTGTCCCACCACATGATAACCTAATGGCTGTGAATGCTATGATTCATGCTGCAGTGCCACCAGTGAGACAAGAACCTTCGCCACCTGATAGTTTCTCCCCACAACTCCAGAACATGACTTTCCATTTATGGTACTATGACCTTTTCCTTCCACTCTTCCACCACTTGCTCCCACTTCAAGAATGTAAGAATTTCAGTGGCACAACACAGTTAATGCCATTTAATATGGAAAGCATTTTTTACCATAACTTGCCTGTCTGTTTGTCCAAATTTAAGATGTTGAAGCCGAGATACATTTGTGTAAAGTACATGCAACAACTGAAAGTATGGAGAATTGTAAGTTGCTGTTGCCATGGTTGTATTATTTTTGTGTAAGAGTTCTTTAAATCTTATGTGCAGCTCTGTTGTGCTGTCACAGAAAGCCTCATTTTCCATTCCAAATATATTGTAATATGGCCAGGTATTAGGTTGTAGTTTATTCATTAATAAAAGCACTTCATAAAATTGTGTTGTTTCTCATGATCTTTCTTGTCTTCCCAGACAAGAAATTCATAAAATAAACATAACTAAATCATGCTGTCAGTTATTCAGTTATAATATTGGTGTGTTATATTAAAGTGTCATAAATGAAATTTTATTTGTATGAGAACAAAATGTAGGCCTACAAGTCATAAATGAATTTGGAAATGGGCTTGTTTGACATGGGCGAGAATATGGATTATGTAAGTCTTTAACTTAAGTTTTATGGGGCACACTGTTATGTCAGGAGTTGAGCATGGTACATAGAGCAAAAGGACAAAATTTTCTATAATAAATAAGAACTCTGCCTACTGTATATATGAGGTGCAATGACTGCAGCGAAGTGTTAGCATTCATTCATGTAAACTGAGAAAATACACAACTTCTCAGTAAACAGCATGTAAGAATGGCACCCCATGTGGTACCAGAATGAGTTATCCAGTAAAGGATGTGGACATGAATAAGTCAAGAAAACAATTCAGACCGAAAATGACATACATACATATACATTCAGTTAATATGAATTGAGGAACATTACTTCAGTCTAAAGAGTGGGTAAGAATGGAGCCGAATGTGTTACCAGAAATCACGAACCTGATAATGAGCGTCATGCAGTACTAACTGAGATTGCCAGTATTGGGTAAAAACGAATAAGTCTAGAAGACACATGAGACAAAATCAACAGGACCTAAATTATGTAAACTGAGAAAAGTTACTTCACTCTAAGCAGCGTGAAGAATGGTGCTCAATGTGGTACCAGAAACCACAACCATGATATTGAGTGCCACGCTTAACCGATTGAACTAGCCTGTGATGGGTAAACACAAATGAGCCGAGAATACAACTCAAACTCAAGAATTAGGAGACCTGAATATTCAGTTATGTAGATGGAGAAAAATTACTTTAGTCTAAACCACGTGTAAGAATGACACCCAACATGTTACCAGAAACTACGACATCGATGTTGTCATGCTGTATTGACTGAGCTAGCTTGCGTAGGGTAAACACGAATAAGTCAAGAAAGCACCTCAGACCAAAAAATTACAGGACCTATACATTCAATTATGTAAATTGGGAAAAATTACAACTTCATTTTAAACAGCGGGTAAGAATGGAGCACAAATGTTACCAGAAATCACAAACCTGATGTTGAGCGTCATGCTGTACCGACTGAGCTAGCCAGTAATGGGTAAACATGAATATGTTCAGAAGTCACTCAATAAGAACAGGTCCTAAATATTCAGTTATGTAAATTGAGAAAAAATACAGCTTCAATCTAAGCAGTGTGTAAGAATGGTTACCAACTTGGTACCAGAAACGACAACCCTGATATTGAGTGCAAGCCAGTAAATGGTAAACACAAATTAGACAGTAGGACTTCACAGACTCTAAAAGGCAGGAATTCAATATTCAGTTATGAAACAAAAAGAATGTTATATATTTTCTGTTTTCAAGGGACATGTTTGTATTTTAGTAATGCAATAATTGATATATAACTCAGTAGGTGCGTATTCGTTGAATAGATAATTGTCATTTAGAGAAAGAGTGAAATACTGGAATTGAAAGTTTGATAAGCAAGATGAAGAAAATGAGATCAGAGAACACGGAAGGCAAAGAAATTTCTTTTTGAGAGGTCTATTGAATGGTACGCATAAGATGTTTCCTTAATCAGTATCATTGAACCATGTTTCAGAATCTCAGTAATGGGTAAAAACCAGTAGGTGGAAAAGAATTCACAGCCTATAAAAATGAGAGGACATGAATAGTGAGATAAGAAAAATGACAAGTACTGAAACTTCACTTTTATGAAAGAGACATTTAAAAAGTCATCTTATAGTGTCAAAGATGTCCAGTATGCATGTTGAACTAATCTCAGAATGGTAGAACTGGCTTTATGTTTATACTTGTCATTAGGGGTAAACATGTATAAGTGAAAAAGAAAATTTAAACTGAAAAAACACAGGTACAGAATATGGAAAATGAAAATCATACTTCACCATAAACTGTACATTTAAATATAAAGGCCGATGTTTCCAATAAGTATGTTTGTACTAATCACCCTGGGAAAATGCAGGCTTTGAATATATTTGAGATCGCAACACCAATACTAACCTCCGAAAATCCAAAATTGTTTAGTATATACTTCCTATAGACAAATGGAGTGATGTGCAGAAATCGCATTTTCAGTTCGCCAAAATGCAGAAAATGAACATCAGCAAACACATAAAGAACAAATACATAAATGATGTTTCCTTAAACGGTGATTTTTCAAGTATCCATGTTTACACTTGTCATTAGGGCATAAGCACGTACAAGTAAAAAAGAAATCTTAAACTGCAAAAACACAAGCCCAGAATATGATAATTGAGAATTAGAATTCACTCCGAACCATACGTTTAAATATAAAGGCCAATGTTTCCAATAAGTATGTTTGTACCAATCACCCTGTTAAATTGCGGGCTATGTATATATTTCAGATTGCAACACGAGTACAAACATCCAAACATTCGAAATTGTTTTGTATATACTTCCTATAGACAAATGGAGCAATGTACAGAAATCGCCTTTTCAGCTCGCCAAAACGCAGGAAATGAACAGAACTGATGTTTCCTTAAACTTTGAGTTTTCGAAAAGGCATGTTTATACCTGTCATTAGGGTGTAAACATGTGTAGGTGAAAAATAAATCTTATACTGCAAAAACACAGGACCAGAATATGGAAACTGAGAATCAGAATTCACTGTGAACTGTACATTTAATTACCCTATTTTCGTGGCACGCCAAACTAAATGAGAATAATGTACAATACTTGTGTTCTAACTGAAGCACTGGTATTGCTGAAGTCAATAAACAGCCAACAGACCATCCTACTGTACTCCCACTTGTTCTCCAGTATGATACAGGCATAATAATTGGTAATTTATCAAAGAAGTGACTATTTTAACTTTTTAAAACTTTTTTTCTTCCCCCCATCCCCCTCCAGGACCATTTGTTCTGATGTTCTCACATACAGTAATGCCTTGGATCTTAATTTGACTGACTGAGTTGTGAAAACATATCCTACAATACAAATCTGAGGGTCTTTATTGTGAAAACATTTTTTAAATGTGAAATACCTGTAGATGTGTGAAGAAATAACCAACAGTATTCTAATGGCCATCATACATACTGGCAAAAGAATGCAATTTGTTTCACATCATTGTACTCTCTGTAAGGTCTTCAGTAGTTAACAAGCGAGAAAACCCAACAATAAATAAATAAATATATATATGTATAGAGAGAGAGGCACCTCACTTTGTAATGCGTGTTCTCAAAAAAAGGAAATAGGAATACAAAAATTTAGCCTACACGTCATTGGTATGTCCTATTTTTGAATATGGGGCTGCATGCTGGGATCCATGCAGAGGACAGATAAATGTATTAGACCGAGTACAAATGGTGCTCAATTTACTAATCATACAAAGGATTCTGACTGGGAAACCTTGGCTCAACATAGGACAATAGCATGCTTATGCGCACTTTTTAAAGCGTACTCTGGGGAATGGGCTTGGAAAGCTATATGTGACAGGTTGCGAAGGCCTTCCTCTTTAATTAGGGTTGATCATGTTGAGAAAATTTGGGACAGGAAGCAAAGAATGGATATCAGAAAGTATTCCTTTGTAAATATGACCATTAAAAACTGGAACCAACTACCGGGAGAAGTATTAGGGACTTTCCCTTGTAAACCTAAAATTTTTAGAAACAGAGTTAGGAAAGCAATTATAAACGAGGTGAGGTGAAAATATTCTAAAAGTGCAGTGAAGTGAAGTGTACTGATGTGATGTGAAATGGAGTAGCAGGAAACTTAAATGGGGTTAGGCCAATTGCGAGGGTAGTGCAGTGTAGTGAAGTGTAGTTGGGTGAAGTTTAAATGGGAAAAAGTGAAGTGTCAACAAGTGTAGTGAAGGTCTGACTAACAAGGTGCTTATCATTATTAGTAGATATATAGCTCAAATGAAGTTTGCCGTTTATATGGCTGTTTTGTTTATCACATTCTTTCATATTCTTTTGGTTCTATTTTGTAACATTGTATATATGGTTATGTTTTGTATGCTTGTATTTAATTTGTAAATTATGTACTTTTATTGTTATATTTATGTATTCTTATTGTTCATATGTTCTGTTTGTGTTGTTCTATATACTGCTTGTGTGTAAATGTGTACTATACAACTGGGTGTCAACCCAATTGCAATTGCAAATATATATCATATCATATATATATTTTATTTGATAAGATCAATGACATACAAGTGAAAATATGAATATACACATGTTTCAGAAAGCTTCTCATGTTACCTGTATTCAAGTTCAGATGAGTACTGACTTTAATACTACACAACAATCAATCATACCAAAAATCCCTCAGTGACAAATCAGGCTCATGCTTTCTATGCCAACTGAATAAAGGTGGCTTACTATGAAATTAAGCATAGTAGTTCAAATTAGCTTTCTTCTTTGCTTGAACTTCAAGTATTGCATCCATGAAATCTTCATGTGTTACAGCTGTAGCACTCCTGCGCAATGCAATCATTCCCTGAAAAACACAAGTTTTTTATTCATGATTCTAACACAGCAATACACAAGAACAAAATATCTACAACTGTCATTGCATGAAGTTTTCTGTGTGAATCTGACAATACCACCACAGAACTAATGGGTATCTAATGGTTCTCAAGCAAACATTGGCTGTGACCATATGAACAAATGTGCAATGGTTGAGGTTAAAATAATATTGTTAAGTTGATGTTACAATAAATATAAAAGGATCTCCTCTCACTGAATGCATAAAACGACTCCATGCTTAACTCATACAACACCTTCCTGTTGCACAGATTGTTACTCTTGCATACCAAGTACTATTACCATTATTGTTTTTCTCTACTTTTGTGAAAAATTATTACAGGGGTACATATTTATGATTGTTTTATCTAAAACCAATATATTCAAATAAAACGTGGGCCTCGTTCAATGATCCATTGGTTACTGCAATCAGACAAAAGTTTAGGGATGGTTTTTGCATGGCTACTATGCTGCTATACTACATACAAAAAGAAATGGGAAAAAACACACTTTATCAAAAGTTTCAAGTTTTTGTAAGAACTACTCCCATATATAATGTAACAGAATGGCCTGGTTAACAAATAACAATGTTTGTTCTTCTTCTTCCTCAAGTCCTCCATGCTATTACAATTAACACTACTCGCTCGCCGCTTTGTCTCCCGCACTGTACGTCAGATGCAAAATCCACTTTTCCACACTTAATACACACATTCTCCCACACTCGTTCTCCGGTCGCTTGTGCGCACACACTGCTCCCATCCCCACACGACTGCCCTGCCCTTTTTTTTCCAGTCTTATTTTGCTTCGGTGCACGAGCATTCTCGAGGCATGATGTCACCAGACGTGTGGGAAGCCATGTTGCCAGGAGCAACAGTGTCATGTTACAATAATTTCAGGACCCTAAATTATGTGACACATACTTACTGTTACTACCTGCAGGAAAATACAAAATATGGAATTGGGGTGGTTTTCAATGATGTAATATTTCTATAAAGTTTCATGCAAAATGGTTAACTGGTTCAACAATGGAAATGGGTGACAGACATGAAGCCCCATAATGTCAACATACTGTGAAATTCTTAAATCAGTTCAATTTGTGGTCACTGACATAAAAAAGAACAAATACACCTGACATTCATTACATACATGGGAAGCCACGAGAAGTCTGGATGCTTAACATGTGGATGACAGGCTGGACTGTTACCACCGCACAGCAGAGGACGATTCAGCAGCACTTCTGAATAGGCACTGAACCATCATGTTTAGAGCCCTGAATAAGGTTCCTATAAAGCTTAGATCAATACAACTGATGATAACCATCTTAGGTTATGTTTGTTCCAAGTCAGTAGGTGACCTGACTGACTCAGCCAGACTGTAATGTCCTGATTTCCATTGTCAGGAATCCCTGGCTTCCGATTCTTGCATGACCCAGTAGAGTTTTGATTACGTGGGTTAGCATTACTATGTCTCAGTGTTAAGTTGCCAAATGCGTATGCCTCATCTCAAGGAAAATGTGCCAAGGAGTGGCTGGACAAGGCAAAACACTGACACTCACTGGACTTCTTGCAATTTAAGTAGATTCTATATATCCACACAACACTTCTTTGCATTAGACAGTGATGTCACCATCCTTGTGGTGAATTAAAAAAAACTGCTGCAAATGGGATGTGAAATAGTTCATCAGCCTCAGTTTGGTTTCTTTATTGCTGCACTGTGAAATAAATGAAGCCAGTTCCTTACACAATGCACTTGCTGTTATTGGGTTTAGAATTCACCTGTGTCTATTTTGTATCTGTTTCCTTATACAGCAAAACTCTGAAGTGTCCCACACTTGTGAAATCTTCTACAGCATCTTGAAATCCGTGCTTCTCAAAGGTATGTTTTGAAACCTAATGGACAGTCTCCTGACACTTGCATATGCCAGATCTTGAGCTTACACAGAAACAGGATGAGACAGTGCTGCAGGATATAAATCTTGAGTAGTCATCTGAATACAAGACAGTGAAGCATTCCAAACCTTATAGGTAACTTACTAAATTCCAGTAAAATTAATGTAATTTATTTAAGATGTCACTAATCATAACCTCCCTATCACACCTCTCTGTTGGCATGACCAAATTATATAGCCAAATTTTCCTGCCATCTTAACTAACTGGGATTGTCCTGTATTAGGATCAAAGCAACAGGCAGTGGTCAGATATGTCCTTTCTAATGGGGGAAGTAAAGAACAAAATCAACGTAAGGTAGTGAATGGAGACCATCCCCTTGCTGACACAACCTACAATGAGAATGAGAAATATAGTGATTATTCAAAAGATGCCATATTAAGCGAACAGAAGAATCAACCTATTCATGACCATGCTGAACTGATGTTCAAATTCTTAGTCTCATCCTTACCTGTTGGTTATAAGTCAGTGAATTATCCTTGTAAAGCAAACTTATCCTAACCTATGCCGACATAATACAGACTTGATGGGCAGTGACAACAAAACCTGCAGGCCTTATAAAAACTTATGAAAAGCAGCTTGCTAGAGTTTGCAGCACACAAGTGAGTGAAGCAACCTCAGACTTCAAGGGAGTTCCTCTCTAAGCTCTCGTACCTTTACAATGCAGTCCGTGATACGGACAAAGCGGTTTTCTGTTACACACAGAAAAATGCTCTTCCTTTCTCTCTTTAATATGCAGAGGCATACACAAATGGTATGGCAATCTCATGTTACATTTATTCCCTTCAGGATGGAAGGGAGGCTAAAATGCACTTAGCTAATTGCAAAAATGGCAAAATAAATGTATAAATAATTGTACCAAAATAAGCAGGACTTGTTGCACTAGTTGCACATGGTACTTTATTTGTACAAAATCAAATATGTGGATTATATATTTTGGGGTCATGGTCCAACATAGTTTCTGATGTGATAAAAGACTTCAGTATTTCAGAAGGCCTGTGGCATATCTTGAATGATGCCATAACCCTGATGTGTCCCAGTGTTTCCATACTTTTGAATTTTTTACACTACATTGTTTCCTCAAAAAAAAAGTAGACTAATGAGATCAGCAGATTGCACATCCATCGGTCCATGTGTGTACAAGGTCTTTCAACTTCTAAAGCAGCTGATCGATTTCCATAAAATCTGGTACAGCAGTATGCTGTTAGACATCACTCGTTTCATATGTTTTACTAACCTACAATCCAAATAATAGCACGGTCAATGCCTAAAGTGTTCGGTGGGAGTGACATTAATACCACTTCATCTAGGGTCCTGAAATTAACAGAACACAATAGCATAAGCAAATGGTTGAATGACTGGAATGAACAATGCTTCCTGCCAGATTTGTACAGCAACCTATTTCTATTCTAACCTTTCTTTATGCTCACCCCTCTTTTGGCTATGTCACATGTTTTCTTCAGATTTTTGGTTTGATGACATAATGAACCACTGAAACTAGGAATGTGAAGGTTTGGAATGGAGACATCATACACACCCCTATACATGAAATATGAAGCACTGTTTGAAAAACAATAAAAATAGTAGTAATTGTGAACAAAAAAATACTTGCAACAGGAAAGTAGGCTTTATGAGTTCTGTATGAAACTCTTAAAAACTGGAAGGAGTTATACTTACAGCCTCAACACAAACAGCTTTGCACTGAGCACCATTAAAATCATCTGTAGATCGTGAAAGTTCCTCAAAATTAACATCAGGACTAACATTCATTTTACGTGAATGAATTTGCATTATTCGAGCTCGTGCCTCTTCATTTGGATGTGGAAATTCAATTTTACGATCTAATCGGCCAGAACGAAGAAGAGCTGGATCCAGTATGTCTACTCGATTTGTTGCAGCTATTACCTATAAAACATACCATGCAATAAAAATCAAAGAAATATCTGTACTAATTCTGCAGTGATTTACGACATGCACATCTACCAGGCAGACAGGGTTTCTACAACAGGTAAATTAGAATGGACCTCAACATCAACACTATTTTGAAGACTGGGACTGAAACCAGGCCTAAAAGACTGCAGAGAGAAAAGCCCATGTGCAAAAAAAGGCCAGTGAAGAAAGGTCACAAACAACACTAGGAAAAGTATAAGGTGACTCACAGCATAACCTGTACCAAACTGGGATTTATACAACATTAAAACAGTGAAGTACAAATGCCAAATGATGAGAAAACAAATATCTCACAATTTGAAAGGCACGGGTGTTATACTACACCTAATCAAAGAAAAAAGTATGTGGTTTCTAATGATAAAAATATTGTCTAGCAGAAATGAAATATCTGGGACAGTTCTTTAACACAACAATAATATATCATTACATGATTGCTATTAGATGTCATTCCAGTGAATGTGCTCTATTTCATTTCTTATGCCAACTGTGGCTTCACTTGTATGTTTTAACAGCTGCTGCCTTTAGTTGTTCATTCTTCTGGGTTGTGGTGCTGCATCACTTGTGCACAACAAAACACAACTGCAACCAGCCACAAGTTGTAAGTTGACAAAATAGTATGGTTACAGTCATACCAGCTCACTACACTACACTCAATCAATGCTACAGTTCACTTTACATGCTAAGTGTGAAACTGGCTTATGGATTAATTTTTTTTGTTCAAAATTACCTCTAGGAACATGTCCCTACAGTTTGGCCCAAATGTGGAACATTCTACTCTGAAGACCATTTGCAGGAAAAAGAAAACGTGAATAACAAAATATTTGGGAGTTACATTTACAGAAAATCTTACTCAAAAAATTTTAAAATATTGTACACACTGACTGCCATAAAGATTTTTATATTTTTGCCTCTGAGCAATGTGGTGAAACATATGTCATTCTTGAACTACTATGAATTTTCCCAGCCTGCGAACAATGCTGAATTGTCACAAATGCTGGTTAAGTGATGTGGTACCCAAGCAGACACACACTTCTCTAGCTTCCATGCAACCAAGTAAACACATGACAGTAATATGACTACACACTGACGATGTAGTCAGTCACTGGTAATTACTGTGCCAAGAGATAAAGGGCCTATGGGACATCTGTGTTCACTAGGTACTCAGTATCGTAAAAACATGGAACATGATGTGAAGCATTTATAAATGGATGGCAAATGTATCAGCATTACAAGGTACTAAAACTGTGTATTTGTAATGACACCATTCTTACTTCTTGATGAGTAACGAAGGAATGCACACACTCTATGATGAACTGACATGGCTTTTACATTGAAATGTTCTGTGTGTGTAAAACTAATTCATATGTTCACAACTTACTTAGTTTAGCATTTCCTTTATTAGGCACCTCACATGTATTAACGCACGACTGCCACACTTTTAATTAATTTCTAATGCGTACATCATCAAAAAATATCTATGCAATTTGTTCTGCTCCCAAATGATAAGACTCAAAAGGTGTTCAAACTTAATATCACACACAAACCAGCTTACAACTACATACCTTAATATCTGCAGTGGAACTAAAACCATCTAACTGGTTAAGTAGTTCAAGCATGGTACGCTGTACCTCTCTGTCACCAGCCTTCTCAGAGTCAAATCGTTTTGTTCCTATGGCATCCAATTCATCAATGAATATGATAGCAGGTGCTTTCTCCTTTGCCAGTGCAAAAGCATCGCGTACTAACTTGGCACCATCCCCAATAAACATCTGCACTAACTGAGGGCCAGCAAGTTTCAAGAATGTTGATTTTGTTTGTGCTGCACATGCTCGTGCTAGCAATGTTTTACCTGGAATTTAAGAAATTTAATTTATATTTAAAACTGGAAATTTTCTTCTATGCCTATTTGTGAGGAGAATGTTTCTTTTCTACTGCAAATTCACAAAATTCTATTCTACAGTTCTACAAAACAAAATATGCATGTTATGTGATGTCATTCAAAATATTCTGGTGTATTTCTGAGAACTTAGGATGAAAAATTAATTCACACATGAAGAGATCCTCCCTGGGTTATGCAAATACATGGAAAAAACAAACAAAAATATCTCATGATGTGCAGAAATTTATGTTCACAGGTAAGCAGACTACAGAGATGGTGGACTATGCATAGGCACATATCACAGTCACTTTTTTTAAATTACCGCTACCTATGGAAGTATGAAGGCTACATAACAATGTTAAATTCCATTTATACTTGTAGAGCACCATCCAAGTGTACGACAAATGTACATACATATGCTAATTTCTAACACATGTACAATTTTCCTTACATAAATGTTTACATCTTGAACCCATACTCAAGCCAGGGTTGGTCAGTACACCACAGACAACACAATAAGGTTACATAACTGAACACTATAATTCTGTAGTCCGTATTCTTCTTTTGCATTCAAAGGATTCCTGATTACATTGAGGCCAGAGGCAAGCCACTGAGATTGAGGTTTCTGTGGACTACCTCAGTCCTTCCAGGCACATTCTGGGACTGTACTTTCAAGCAAGTCAATAACACTTCCTTTTTAACTAATCAATCACTACTGTCTTCATGTCCAATGCTCTATAACCTAAAAAAAATGAGGAAATATTTCTAAGTAACATTTTACTTACTTACTTACTTACTCACTCCATGGTGCAGAGTCCTTCTTGAGAAGCTAACTGGTTTGCAGCTAGTCAAGAAATTCCCCGCATTTTATGGAACCCGAAGGTTCATTACCGTACTCACAAGCATCCGCCACCTGTCCCTA
>Ga0123354_10013893_pt1 | contig 12520 bp, 9 predicted proteins | sample TergutLab28metaG_2_FD_97872 | JGI IMG/M metagenome (GOLD analysis project Ga0123354, IMG submission 97872) | Labiotermes labralis P4 segment gut microbial communities from Petit-Saut dam, French Guiana - Lab288 P4 | ecosystem: Host-associated > Arthropoda: Insects > Digestive system > Gut ... | reverse complement strand
GTCGGAATTTCCTATTGTAACGTGGGGAATAGAAGAAAAGCTATAAAATTGAGTGCGGGGTTTGGTGGGGGGGGGGGGGGGCATAGACTGCATTTTGCTGGCTCAGGATAGGGACAGATGGCGGGCTCTTGTGAATGCGGTAATGAACTTTCAGGTTCCATAAAGTGCATGGTATTTCTTGACTAGCTGAGGAACTGTCAGCTACTGAGGAAGGACTCTGCTCCATGTAGTTAGTGACGGAGCATGCTTGTGCTAGCTATGCTGGTCTCATCCTGAGATGAGAGGGTTGGGTCTGGCAGAATCCTGGTCAGCGGACGCATCACAGCATTGATATTAGCTTGTCTTGTCAGACTGCACTGACAACATGCCTTACTTGACGATGGGAACAGATCCAGTACCCAAATATTGTGTTGTTTTGATAATGAGATGAATGACAAAGTCCAGAAACCTAATAGCCCAGACTTGTTGATAAACCTGCTTTAAAAAAAGAGCATGAGGCTGTAGTGAGTTTCGGTGTTGTGGCAACAGGTTAAACAGAATGTCTGGTTACAAGCAGCATGCATTGAATTCTCATGTACTATGTCAGATGTTTTCTCATTCAGTGTTATATGTATGTGGTCTCAGCTCACTTGTCTCACCCATAATATGAGCACCATATTTTAAAAAAAACTGTTAGCTGGAACAGTACTGTGAAGTTTCACTTTTATTAAATGTGGTTGTTTTGCCAATAGGGGGTGCTTCTTAACGTCATCACTGATAGCTACGGTTGCCATCAGCCTTACAATACCAATGTCCATGTTTGCTGACGTGATGTTCAAAAGAGTCAATTATCCATCCATGTTCTACATTGGTTCTGTACCAATGTTTCTTGCTTTCTTTGCTGTAACACTGCTTGCCCATTATGAGAACTGGGACCCAGTGATGGAAGGTATTCGGAGGTGCTACATCTTTGTGTGTAGAAGAAGTCGACCAGTCAGGTAACTTCCCCTTTTCCTCTAATTTTGAATGTTCATATTTCTTTTAGTTTTTAAAAACTCTTTGTTCTGGTTTGTCACAAATACTAATTTCTTACATTTTATATCTTCTCAATTCAGTAGTTTGGATACATTTCATTCATTAATAAACATGAAACTGGTATGCTGTTGGAGAAACATTTTTGGACTGCTTTTATTACTTTGTACTGGAGATTCATTAGGGCTTGACTCCTCCAGTTTTGATGTGCTGCACCTGGCTGGCATGTCCTCCTACTTTGGAAGTGATACAGGAAAGCATGAGTTACCTGGGAGTGCTTGTGATGTGGACTGTGTTATCTACAGTGGTAGGGTAATGAAGAGATTACTAGTAGATTTCATCTACAGCCTAACCTTCATGCACCAAGCCTCAGCCTGAAATTACCTTCCCAGTTACCAGATCATCCTTTGTACTGCCAACCAGGGTTGAGTTTATGACTGTAATATTTCTCTTTGAAGCTAACCCAGCAAAGCTATGTAAGTACCAATGAAAAAATAAGACTTCTTCTTCAGATCAGTATGGCATTCCCTGCCACCTAGGGCAACATATACTTATTACAAAAACACTGTACCAACTCTATAAACTTTGACAAATATCACATGAATACAGTAAGCTGATGTCATTGGCATGCTGCAGTAGTGAGGTAGATGTGGGCTGCATTCCATTGTACAAGCCTGGTGTTGCTCATGTTATGTACCATATTTTTAGCTTCATCGAGTTTATGGCGAAGGAAATAAAAATGGCTACACTTAGTCTGGTCAGAATGAATACAAAACGTGTGAGAAGGAAGGACTCTGCTTTGTCACTGGATTACACAGTGTGGTATGTTAATGCAAGGAAAATGAGGGACATTTTTTCTCAGAAAGCTCTTTTTAAACAGTGGCATGTAATATCGATATGTCTTATAGCTTGCAGATCAGTTAAATTTGGTTTGTTTACTGTTTATGCTGTTGCCCTGAGATATTACTGTAAACAAGACCATTCTGAGTGGCTTGTTGTTGCCCCAGTATATGAAATTTTCTGTGCTGTGAAATGCCTAATCCTGGGTGTGAGGAAAGAAAGAGTTTTTAAAAGGTCATTATAATATTCATTCATACAAACATGAGTGTCAGTTTTGTAAGTCAGGTTGGTGTGCAGAAAACATGGTTTTGAAGAACAAGCAGTCCTCATACTGATGTTAATAGATTCATGAAATATTATGCAATATTTGGATTTTGTTTTATTATAGGGCACATTTTGCAAGTGTAATTTATGCTACGGGACATTGGGTTAAAAATTATTGTATTGGTATATTCACAGAAAAGAAATGGTCGAACAGATGAACAGTGTAACATTATTGTTTACAGTAAAATGTAACGTTCATAACTTGTAACTGGGAAGAAAATATTTAATCTGATTCAGTTCTGTTCTAAAATGGTTTCCAAAATGACGGTGGTGGTTCATCAGAGCATTTCATGCAAACCAAAAGTTGTCAAAATTTAGTCTCTGTTAACTGAAATTGCTAAAATATATGTACAGTGCAGTGCATGACCACTGATAATGTCCAACTGTCAGTATTTTGAGGAATGTGTGTTGTTATCCACATTGGAGATTATAATTATATTGTATGAAATGCTGTTATTTCAAAATAGTTGGAAACTGAAGGACTGAAAAATGTGACTTTCAAGGGAGCAGACAAATTTATGTGAAAAGTAATTATATAAATATATGTTTTTGAAGGAAATGAAAACAGTGGTAGTACGTAAGTTTGAATTTCACGCTACATGCAGTTTGTAACATTGCTCTTTGTTTTCCCCCTCCATTCACAGGATCTCTGATTGTGAAGATGAACAAACTGAGTCATTGATTGGAATCAACTCGGCAGACCATGAAGCATAGTTTGCATTTTGTTTATTATATATATTATGGCAAAGAAGAGAGCTGTTAACCCAGTTCCCTCGTGACGGTTTTATGCAACATAGGAATTTGTCGGTTCCAATGGTTGGTAATGAATATTGGATGGATGTATACTTTACATGGTGAATGATAGAATGGTGGTTCATATTAAAAAGAAAGTCGACAGTTTGGATGCTGAGGCTGATTATAATTGAGGTGTCTGCAAGCAGTGCAGCAAGCAAACTTTGTAGACCAGTCATTAACCAGTTTCAGTATTGATTTTTGTTGCTGTTCACCAAGGTTTTCAGTATCAACCAAAAATGTACTTGAGGAAAGTGTGATTCTTCATGTGTGCATCACAGATTTTATTGCACTGCAGAAATGGTGACCAACTTTGAGTCTGAGTTACACCCCATGTAGTCATTATATATATTGGTAGATTAAAGAGCCTTAAAAGTTTTGGTCTAGCATGTTAATTCACCTGTAAAGTGCTTGGTCTGTATTCGTGATGTGCCAATTCAAGGCTCAGTTTATGCTGTTTGAGATTTTTCATGGTTTTATTCATTCATAAAAGATTCAGTCTTAGATTCATATGTTGGAAATCATCCGTGACAGCTGTTTCATACATTCTCTCTTCTGCTGTGCATGTAATCAACCCAAGCATGTTTGGCCAATTGCAGGTAGTTATGAAACAATAACTAATATTTAGGAGTCTTCATATATTATTATTTATTCATTTATTTTATTGTTGAAAAAATTACATTTTGCAGTTTTGGCTCATATGATTCTTTTAAGCTTGCGTTAATCATATTACGTGAATAAAGACAGTAGTTTTTATTGTAATCGAAACAAGGTATGTGGCTCATACTGAGATGAGGGGTACCAGTGTCAAGTTCGACCCCTGTGTACGACATGTGCGGCAAATATGAACTCCATTTGAAAAGACCATTCTGTTAATTCATTCAGCACAGGCAGTTTCACTAGATGATATGCATATGAAGCTAAATCAAATGTTTCTTGTGATATTACAATAGCTTGTATATTTCTGTTACAGCAATATGTAAATATTGCTGTCACAAGCACACAGACTGTTTAAATGAAGACAACAGTGATGGAAGAAAGGGTGTTGGTAGGTTAAATTTAGTGCACAAAAGGTGTAAATGTTATGTATTTTTTATATGTAAATATGATACTTGGTAAGAATGAATCCAAAGGAGCTCTTAAATGATGTACACTGTTAAACTTTAAAACAGAATTTTAGTCATTGTTAATGGATGAGAATGTGTGTTTTATTTTATTACATTCGTTTTGAAAAGAATTTTGTTTGTATTAGTTACATACCTCCTTATATTTGTAGCAGAGAACTCTTAGGTGTAAGGTGCTGAAATGTTTAGAATGTTCCATGTAGATACGAAGATAATGAACATTTGTTTTCTAGTGATAGCGTAAATAGTATATTTGTTTATAAGGGCACTGAAACTTTTATGTAAATCACTTCAGTAGATCAGAAGTTGAAATGGTGCTGATAGAATAAGCATATCCATTTTCACATGGCATTTACAGTTCAGTACGTTATGTACTTAAAATTGTTGTATTTTGGTTTGTTTACTTTGCGCAGGTATACAGTAGATGAAGCGCACCATTTCTGCAACAACATGGACATGGAATTTAAATTGTTCTAGGGAACTGCGGTAAATAGTGTGTTTTAAATTTGTTGAAATTCACTTATTTTGTAATTTATGATTTGTGTTGGTTTATAAAACAGTCTTAATTGGGACTTGTGACTATATCTGTTGAAAAGTCTTCCCATTCTTTGTTGACTAAAAGTGTTTATTACTGAAACGTAGACTATTGAATGTTTTGTAGCACTTTCCATCTGATGATTGCAGCTGGTTTTGAAGATATGGACTGAAATGTATTCTGTTGTTCGGGTGGGTGGGGGGAAACAGTTGTGTTATTAGAATTAAAACACTTGTTGGGTTTTTCATTAAAGAAAGTAACTACAAATATTAATGCCCAAACTTTTTTACCTCTAACTTTACCTAAATAAATCTGTGTATAAAACAGTACAGTTTATGTACTTGGATAGTACATGCAGGTTCATGTTACACAGTACTGTGAATAAGTTTAAGGTATGAAACTTTACCTTAATTGGGCTTCTGTTCTCAAACTTCTCCTGTCCATCCATTAAGCATGAGAAAGTTGACTGTCATCACAAAATACTTACTGCATGTGTTTCACATTCTGGCCACTAATGGAGACAATTTGTCATGAACTCTGTTTTTCAATAATGAATTAACAAATGTGTGTAATGTAGATTGTTGTTCTTGAGAATTTTTGCACATTTTTTCTGGGATTCAGTACCCATTTAATAGGCTGGGTGGGCCCAAGAACCAGGATAGATGATACTGAGAAAAGAAAAATCTCTCGTCTCTGCCAGGATTTGAACCCCGGACTATCCACCACATAACATTGTCTGTATATCCTGACTTCTGCAACAGAATGTTGGTGTATAAACCATAAATAAATTATTACTTTGTACTGTGACTCACTGGAACCTAGAATATTATTGGGTAAATGGAGACTGTTGTTTGTAACATTTGAGTATTGTATTTTTCTAAACTGTCCCAGTTCAGTCTGTTTTGTTCTACTCTGGTATATAAATTATAATTCAGATATTTGTAAGTCTGTAAGTTTGGCCTTAAGGTATGTGTTGCAGTGTATATAATTTCTTCAGGTAGAGGGTTGGCAAGCACATTAGTCACACCTGGATGCAGAAGGACACACAATTGTGTACAGTAGCATTACCTCCTGATAATCTGATGCAGTCTGCATGACTGTAGATTCTTTTCTGTTCTAGTCAGATTTGAAATATTCAAATATAGTTATGTGTATTAAAAAGCAGACTGCTGAGGAAATTGGATGTGTAAAAATGTGTTACATTTTTGTTTCATTCATATACTGAATCGTGCATATTCTTGGTGATAATTAGCTCCATCACGGTGGTGTTTTTCCTAATGGGTCCTCTTCCAATAAACGTACTGTATTCTGTAAAATATTAGAATGTGTTCAAGAAGTTCCTACAAGTATTCTAAGTATGGATTTTTAAACAGCTTATTACATTATTATTTTGAATTTAGTGAGTGATGCTCGCTGATCCATGTTATACCTTCCTGTAGGAACGTAAAACATGTTGTACCATATGTGAAGTGCACTTTCTTATCTTCAAATACATTCTGAAGGAATATGTACACATTTCAGTAAACAATTTAGTGTCTGGTCAGGTTCAGTAATGTAATGGGTTGCTGGAGCAGTGTTTTTTGGGGGGTGGGGGGAGATATTTTAAGGAAGGAAGTGTAAATTAAGTGGGTTTTGAGGTTCTCATGGCAGTGGATATTAATATAGCTGTTTTCTGGGATGTCATGCCTTGTAATGTTGGTAGATGTGTACAGTTATTACACAGGCATGTGCCAGTTCAAACATCAGGACAGTAGTGGTGAACATGTAATGGACTGCTTGGCATGATGTCACAGGAAATGGGATGTGTTACAGTCAGCAAAGATAGTGTAAGTGTTCAGTCACATTTCATGCAGTTTTAAGTGGGCAGAAGATACGTAATTATAGTTTACGGTTCATTTTAATTCATAAAATAAAAGCAAAATTTATGAAAATGGAGTTACTTAGGATTTGAAGAATTTGTTTTCAGTCTGTAATCTGTACTGTTGCTTGTGACTCATTACACAATCTCATTTAAACCAATGTTTCCTCTTGCTGCTGCTTGGTGTAGTAGTCACACCTAAATGATCCAAGTGGCAAATTGTGAGACTTTTAGTGGTTATATACTTTTCAACAGTCAAAGAACATGGACAGTTTTATGGTGGTGATACTGATCAGCCTTATTATGCAGTAACAGATCATAAAATGTGTCCAGTATTTGTAGATATTTTCCAGTAAGAATGAAGAGAGAATATTTTTGTGCTGTGCCATTAATGTGGTGTGTAATTTGCAGAAGAATAGATTTGCAGAGAATGCAGATTATTACAAAAGAATGTCCATGACATGTCCAAGCTGCGTGGAAGAATCTGTGAGCTCCGTCTCTTCCATATCTGTTTTTTTTCTGTAGTATCACTGCTAATCGAATTTCATTAATATTTGATAATGCATTTTCATTAATGATTACACCAGTACCATTTGGATTACATAATGAAATACAATAAGGGCAAAGTATGTATAAATGTAACATCAAGGCACATACGCATAACCATTGATGCTATGGAAAAGTAACAAGTGTTATATATATTCAGAGTGTGTCTGTAGTCTTCGTAATCCATGCAAAGTGCATGCCCATTATTGTATTGTAGTCTGTTGTCTGTCTGACCCTACCATATTTTTTCACATTATCTCATAAAGTGATGATTTAAAAATTAGTTATTGAACTTAAAATGTGTGTTCTGATTTTCTCAACAAGTTTATCTACAACATTTCTCATACAAAGAAGTATTTATGGCGATTGTATCATACATGTTTGTAGGTATTCTTGTCAAGTGCCCATTATTCTTGTCAGATTTAAATCAAACTTGAATTTTGTCAGCAGATTTTCAAAAAATACTCCCAACATCATATTTCTTGAAAATCGTCCAGTGGGAGCCAAGTTGTTCCACGTGGACGGACGGTAAGACAAACATGACAAAGCTAATAGTCACTTTCTACAATTTTGTGAATGTGCCTAACTACATGGAAGGTGGCAGTTTGCTGTTGTGTGATACCATGTAGTCTGGTAGCAGTATGCCTACTCTCTCCTAAGCTAAGCTTCAACCAGACTATGCAGTGTGACATCCCAGAAGATAATATTTGCCTGTGAGAAAATCAGATCTCACATAGCAATGGCACAGTTACAATCAGTACAATTTCATCCTTCATCACTCTCTTTGTACTTTCATGTTGGTTATAAATGGGTAGTGTATAGAAACTATCAAACTGTTATGGCCCAAAATTTCGTTTGGCAGACAAGATTGGAAATGGAAAATAGTAACTGCTATTTTTTCTCTGGGACTACAGCCTGAGACAGGCCTTGACCACCTCCACTGTACTCCACTGGTTGACATTCAGCCTGCATAGTTTATGGATTTAAACATGAGCATTTTCTTATGTGGATGGCGGGGGTCATCAGCCCCATGCCCAATCCCCAACCTGGTGGACTCTTTGTCTGGCAACTGGCTCAAACCCTGTGTGGAATGGGTAGCCCCACTATGACCTAGGCTGCTGCCAGCCTAGATTTTGAGTTCATTGTTGCATGCAAGGCCCCTCACTTGGGAAAACATTTGCCTTTAACAAGGTGGAGGTACCATCAAGCGGGAGCTAATAAAATGAGCAGCATTTTCTTCTGGAAGAGAGGAAGGTGGTTTTACATGTGGCTGCTGTGAGTCGACTAGTCAGTGATTGGGATTTATTAAAGGGAGGTTGTTGGGAGTGCACTAGGCTGCATTGTGCGTTTCATACTAAAAACATTCAGTATACCAATTGGTACTTTAGCATGTTTCATCAGTATGATTTATTAATTTTTAATAATGGATGGTATTTTTTAAAGAAGGAAAGGTTTTATGTTCATGGCATACCACCAGAAGAAAAACGCAGGTTATTAATGAATTAAGATGTACTCTGTAAGGTTTGTGGTGTCATGTTCATTTATGGGCCAGTCTTCATTGTCTTTCAGGGTGGTTTAGGCCTTACGAGTATAATTTTCCCACACGTGCTGTGTCCTGTAAGAGTCACTGCTAGGACTAGTTCATTTTTATCCTTGTGTTTCAAATTGCAGGACTTCTGTGATGTACATTTCTGTGACTTTTTTTGTTCTTAAATTGAAATTATTCCACAGTACGTACTGGCTTCCTGCAGGAACTCTAAGCCTTCCAATTTACTGAGTTATGAGTTTAGTTTACATTATATGTTAATAGTGCACATTCCTGTTATTCTGCATATGTATGCTCTTGTAAATGTGTATAGAAATAGTGAAATAATTCTTTTGTAAAAATGTAATGCTTGTATGCTTCCAGAGGCATTACGTTTATTGATCATCCCTACACAATCGTCATTTTCGACATTCCTTATATGAAGACATTCCTTATGGCATGTTTGAATTGCCTGTATATTGTGTGTGTATGTATGTATGTATGTGTGTTTAGACTCAGTAATGTGTAGTATTGATTTTACATATTTTCTGCTCTGTGATACAGAATTATATATAACTTCACTTTTCATTGTGTTTCATTTTAGTAACCTCATGCATAATTGATGATATATATATATATATATATATATATATATATATATATATGTATATATATAAAAGATAAAGATAAAGGTAAAGTGCACACTGTAACAGGCCATGAAGGCCTAGAAGGGGAGTAGAGGTGTAGCTGTACTCTTTCTTTAACCTTGGCACTAGATGCAGGTGGGTGGTTAATGCCCCAGCTCGTTTACCTGGTACTCATTGTGCAGGAGGCTGGGTGGGCCTTGGTGCTGGTCTGGATGGGTAGGGAAAATCTCACCTCCACTGAGGTTAAAACCCCTGACTGTCCAGCCCATAGCAAGTCAATATATTGGCTCTTCCTTCCTGGCCACCTGTAAATATGTACTGTGTGTGTGTAGTTAACCAGATGTGACCTGTTATGTAATGCATCTGTCATCTATGACTTTATGTTTTTAATAACAATTTCTTGATTTTGGTCATTTCTTATGTACTTTTTCAGTCCTGAAGATGGAGGCAGCAAATTGTTTTGGAATGTTCGTAACCATGTACCAGACTGCACAGTGCAACATCCCACAAGTTTTTAGGTATAGTTATTTTTTATAGCTGATCTGCTCAATTGTTGGTATAACGTCTGGGGTGGCTGGAATAGTATGGTTAGTATAGTGACTCATTTCGGGCCAGACAGTCTGGGAATGAAATCCCGGTGGGGGCGACATCTTCTGTGCCCATCCAGACCAGCCCCTAGGCCCCTGTAGCGTCCAGTACAATGGGTACTGACATGTGGCCCACATAACAGGCATTTCCACTACGGTGGAGTTCATGTGAGAGAAGCAGTATAGTGACGTAGTTCATCCAGATTACAGTTGTATGTTGGTGGCATAGGTATATATATATGTTATTAAAAGCATTCTTTTTGTCAGTGTGTACAGATGTGATGGAAGTGTGTCCTACCTGTTTTCGTTGAGCACTGCACAGTCCTTTGAATGTAAGTGGTGGCATACAATACTCATTCCAACCACAACTTTACTTTAATTGTGTATGTGTGTGTGAAAGGGGGAGATAGGGAGAGAGAGCGCTGTTCGTATGTTAATTCAACAAGTGATATGAAGTGATTGCATAGCTAATGTTATCTGTCCCCATAATTTGCTTTTATGCAAATGAAAATGTTAAAACTCTTTAACACAGTTCATACACACCTTTTTCCATTTTTTTAAAAATAAACTTGGGTGTATGATTCATACAGGCAGTTTATGGAAATAATCCTCGTGGAAAATTTTGTGTTCTTAATATGGTCTGTAAAGGAGGAACATTTCTTTGAGAGGGTTCTAGCTATTGTTAATTGAAAATTATAAACTATAAACAAATATTGCTACATATGTGTACCCTCACATGACACAACAGTCACCAGTAGAGAAAGGAATTTACAGGTTTTTGGATCGATTACTGCATTTATTTAACATGCGGAAGGTACCCATTACACAAACTCAGAGTCTTGGACCACATATGTGTTACGTATGTCATAAAAGAATTGTTCAATTAAAAAAAAACCAAACTATAATCGCGGAATAGCACTGTATACAAACACAGATTGCATGAAATTATAGAAAACGTGTGATTACAGGCCCTCCAAGTGTCATGTTACCATACTCATTACAATGTAATAAACTATTAATGATTACAAAACTTTTACTATTATGTTCCCCATAATAATCTTATTTATCAGGTGCAGATTTTCTCTACTTGCTACTAAAACATTTCACGCCACTAACCACTTAAGCAAATAATAATTTGCATGACATGAAAGCCAATAATTGTAACCACCACGGATCCACATAGCAGTGGTATTTTATAGGTGCTGACTGCTCATTATTAAGCACACCAGCATGTCACACTGAAGAGTGAGTGGGATTTAAGATATTAAATAAATTAAATTTATTTGAGTTAAATTGAATATTGCATATCGAATTTAACTAGTACTGAATTTCACTACAAAAGAAGAAAGGGGCAGTTTGGTTCCAACCTCCCAAAATACCCTGGGTGACACTACAGTCAACCATGTTAGTGACTTGGCATGCGATAATCCTACCTTACGGTTGGGACCTGATTGCAGGTTACCATCCTAGCCACAAGACCATAACTTGTGTCCTATATGTATACAGTCTGTAGGCCAAACCAAACAATGTCTGCAGAATATTGCAATTATTTTCAGTTCTCTGCAGTTTATATTAATACTGTGACGAAGTAAAGTATTGTAGTTTGATTGCATACATTTCTTCTGTTATTTATAACTTTGTTTGTTTGTTTGTGTGGTTGTTCATCCATTCTGTCAAATTGTAACATAGGACATGTCAATTACAGATTACAATTTATATATTACAACATTACATATTCCTCTGAGTAAAGTGAATTTATAAGAAGAAAACATTTTAAAATAGATTTGAATTACTTTATGTCATGAGATGTATTTTTTGTGTTAGTGGGAAGGTAATTAAAGACTTTAATTCCAAAATAAAAGGTCCTTTTTGGAAATTTGTTAAGTTTGCAGTTGGAGTGTGTAAGTCAGAACTAAATCTGTTGTTAAAATTATAAATTTCTGAATTTGATTCATATAAATCTCTATTTTTGGCAACAAATAATAGAAGGAAAAAAATATATTTTGATTTTAGTGGTAAAATTTTTAAATTCTTGAATAATTGGTAACAGGAATATCTATTTCTGGCATTCATAATTATTCTAATTATCCTTTTTTGAATTTTAAAAACATCAGAGCTGTATGCAGAATTACCCTAGAAAATTATGCCGTAAGATAGGATGGAATGAAAATATGAAAAGTAAGTTGTCCTTAGTGTATCTTGGGACATAAAATGTTTGACGTACCTAATTGTATAGCATGCTGTGCCTAGTTTAAACATCATTTGCTCAATATGGTCTTTCCATGACAAGGAACTATCTACATCTAATCCAAGAAATTTGGGATTTTTAGTCTCCTTAATCAGTTTATTGTTACTAGTTATTTATAAATTCGTTTCATATCTATTTTAGGCCTAAATTGTACAAAGCTGGTTTTACCAAAATTTAATGATAATGAGTTAATTCTGAACCAGTCATTTATATCATCAATTATATTGTTAATATCTTCTTTAAATTTTGAAGGAATAGGATTTGCAGTTATTACACTTGTGTCATCTGCAAATTGAGCCGGTTATGGTGGGTCAGCTATTATGTTTGGAAAATCATTTATATAGAGTAAGAAGAACAAAGAACCAACAACCCTTAGGAACAATGTGTTTTATTTTTTCCCATTCTGAAAAAGTAGTATTATTAGAAGAACTCTTATTTATTAGAGCTCTCTAATACCTATCACTGAGGTAAGATCTTAGCAAT
>Ga0123354_10013891_pt1 | contig 12521 bp, 6 predicted proteins | sample TergutLab28metaG_2_FD_97872 | JGI IMG/M metagenome (GOLD analysis project Ga0123354, IMG submission 97872) | Labiotermes labralis P4 segment gut microbial communities from Petit-Saut dam, French Guiana - Lab288 P4 | ecosystem: Host-associated > Arthropoda: Insects > Digestive system > Gut ... | reverse complement strand
TACCTCAGGGGTGCTTTATTTCTTTTTTGTTTAAGGTCATTCCCTGAGTTTGGCCTTTAGGGAAGAGGGCCCGGGGTTTCTTGTTTGTGTTGGGCCTTTATTGGGTTCCCCCCCCCCCCCTCATACCATAAAAGTTTGGTTACTCCTTTTCAAGGATTATATCAATGCATAGCACATCACAAAACTTGATGATGAGCAGACTGCTGTTGGATTGCCAGTAGAGTGTGCATGTATGACATGTAGGTGCTATTTCTGTCACCTTCTTTCATTTTGTAAGGTTTATAATTGAAATACAATGAGTAGGAGAAAGTTGGAAGAGCGAGGCAGGATGCAGTTCAGTCAGTTTAGTACTTCTCTCACATTGTTTCTATAAATTTTCCATTTGTATCCAGTTGTCCTTAGTATAGATGTTAACGTTATTATTCACACAATAGTTATTTCTTTCTTTTACATTTTTCATGTCAGTAAATTTGCATAGGACTACTCAGCTTTTGGACTTCCTCCATCATCTATCATTCGGAACACACCAAAGAGTAAAAACAGCTTTTTGGAAACTATCTCTGTTTCTATCCTGAGGTGGGCTGGTGGGTGACAGGCAGCTACTCGGCTGGGTACATCAGACACAGCAATTCTCAATCTTTGGGCAATCCCTGTCAGTTCATCTACCACAATGTACATAGGACGTCCAGCAAGTAAAAACACAAAAGCATTTAATTTTTAAAAAATATTTATCAACGAAATAGATTGAACAAATTCCTAACACATACCTTTATATATTTCACAACATAATCACCACCTTTGTCACGGCATTTGTTTCGCCTAGGTATTTGTTTCTGTATTACAATGTCATACAACTCCGCCGCCAACGCACGCAACCAAGTAGGGACTTCGTTTTTCACCTCTTCGTTTTCGTGTAACTTCTGGCCGGCCAGATGTTTCTTTAAATGCAAAAACAAATGGAAATCGCTGGGAGCGAGGTCTAGGCTGTGCAACAACTGCTTCGTTGCTCTTGCAGTGTGCACCCCTGCGTTGTCATGCAGCAAGTAAATGCTGCGTGTTGGCATCTCTCTTCTTCTGTTCTAAATTTCACGTCTAAGCCTTGTCAGTGTTTCAAAATATGCCGCAGCGTTTGTGGTGATCCCATTTGGCATAAAATTAACCAGAATCCCCTTTCGGTCTCGAAGACATTTGGTAGGATTTTCTTGCTAGTGGGTGATGTTTTGCGTTTCTTGTTCGTGGGAGAATAAGTATGGCGCCACTCCATCGACTGTTTGCTCTCAGGTATGTGGTGAAACACCTACGTTTCGTCTCCTGTCACTATGGAGCCGAGGAAATCATCACCTTGTTCCGAGTAGCGTGTGAGAAACGTTAGCGCACAGCACCCATCAGGTTTTTCTTGTGGCTTTCAATCAACATTTCTGGTACCCACCGCGCACACAGCTTACGGTAGTCTAACCTATCTCTCACAATCTCATGAACCGGCGATTTGGACACTTACGGGATCACTTCATGCAGTCCACTGATCGTCACACGCCTATCAGCACGAATGTTTTCTTCGACTTTTTGAATGAGACTGTCGTTTGTCAAAGACTGCCTACCAGTCCTTGGTTAATCATGAACGATGTTCTTCCTGCATGAAATTCACACCACTTTAACACTCTGCCTGTTCATAACATCGCCATAAATACTAACTATATTACGACAAATTTCAGCTTCAGCTTCTCTCATCGCGTTGCGAAATCGAATGACAGAACGCACTTCACACTTGGTGGAATTTGGAATTTATACGTCCACTTTTAACTGGCAGAACACACAAACATACTGCTCAAAACGAGCGCAATGACTACAACGAAGTGAGCGGGAGCATGGAAAACACGAGTGAAGCCACCTTCACATCAGTGATTTCCCTTTCCCTCCCAACCGTATTGTATCGATAATTTCCGGATAACCCTTGTATATGTCACGGACAGGCAAGTTGTGATAGTAGAACTGACATACCCCCTGTCAGGAGATGAAAAAGAGCTTCGTCTGGCTTGCTCAACCGAGTAGCTGCGCTTCCACCCCTCGTTACTTTTTTTACGTGAACATGGACACAGAACACCAAAACAGGTCAGTTAATGTAATATTGTGGGTTTTTAAAAGAACATTAGATGATAGAGTCAAAAAGCTGAATGTTCGTACATGCTGTGCACCATAGAATACTGTGGGATTGAACTAAATTCATGGAATTGTGTTAATGCAGTTCACCTCATGGACATAAGTATTTAACAGTGGTAGAGAGACCAGTTACAGCAAACACTTGAAAGAAAATTTTATATAGAAATAAATATTATGCAGTATTTGATTTAATTCACTGCAGTCAGTATTAGAATTTTACTGGCCATGTTAAAGGATTCTGCTGGAAGTGGTTTGCAGTGTGTTTGCCGATGTAATGTATGCAGTATTTGGTTTAATTCACTGCAGGCAGTATTAGAATATCCCTGGCTGTGTTAAAGGATTCTTCTGGAAATGATTTGCAATGTGTGCTGTTGTAATGTTTTACCCCCCAAAAAAGGGCATGTAGCTTCTTTTAATCCGACAAGTGTTCCAAACATGGTATCAGATGTGTGCTGCATATCAGCGTGAATTTAATAGTTTATGTGGGTTGTATGACACTTGGCTTTGACCATGAAATGTACACACTGTATGCAGAGAACTGTTTTGTGCGCTGTAACTAGGTTTGTGTGTGTGTGTATGTGTGTGATGGAATGAGTTTTGATTTACTTGTAGGTTATAATCATTATTTTGCACTTATGTCTCAACATATGATGCAAAGGCTATTCATTTAAAACTGTGGTTGCGAAACTATCATTTCAAACTCCTTGGGCATACGTGAAATATTTCAGGCAGTTCTTTAGAAATCGATATCTTGCCATTGTTATTTTAAGGCATTTCGTTAAAGGCAAATAATGATTATGTACTTGTTTTTGTGGCATGTTAACTTTTATAGTCTTCTAATTGTATAGTTGAGGTTGATTATTTCACAGGCTTATGTTGTGCTTTTGGCTCCTGTAGTCTGTTAGGTTGATGCCATCATTTTAGACATCTGTACTGCTTCCATCTTTGTGTTAGAACTATCAGAACATAGGTTGAAGTGAGTCAAGATGAGAAAATGCCTGGTTACACATAAGCTGGATGAAAGAAAGAAGTGGTCAGTCAGATCCTGTAGAATTTTGCTGCTTGGGGAATTGAGCCATGTGAAGTACATGCATACAAGAAACAGATAGGTAAGAGAGAAATATGGGGTGAGAAATATCTCTGTAGAGAGGGACTGTTGATTCTTGTGCTTGAAGAAACAGGTTTGTGGAGTGATTGAGAATCATTAATCATTAGTTTGGTGTAGAATTGCTTGGTACCACTTGCAGTGTTTTTTATTTTTATTTATTTATTTAAGTTTTCAAGGTTGTTAGGTACTGAATACACATGTGTGATATGTCAAGTTTCATTGCTGTTGTGCAGTTTTGTATTATTATATAGGTACATTGAACCAAACAAGTTGTGTCAGCTTGCAACCCATGTAGAATTACCCTCTTGTACCTTCTCCTTTTCTTGCCATTTTAACAACAGTTAACATTATGATTTGCAGATGTGATGTAAAATTATATAGGTTATGTTGGACATGATTTTGAGTTACTGATCAAACTGTGCAAAGTCTGTTTTCATGAATGCATTCAGTTCTTGATATTTTTCACACATGCAGTTTGCTTTCTGATGTTTTGCAGACATTATGAAACCCTTATCTGTGTGACAACACATTTATTGTGGCTTTCTCTGTTGTGTAAGAACACGATATCGTAGCCTAGTGTGCCAGATATGTACATTTTGTTGGAATGAGGCTCTTCTTAAACATTAAGAGTGCTCCATCTTATGTTTAGAGGCACTTCGTTAGGTTAGCATATTTAAATTCATAAACATAATCAGGTATATGATAGTCTTGACAACACAGCTGTATACAATGTAACAGCAGAGAAGAAAACTGATGGAAGAAATCTAAGGATGCAAATTCACAGAAACAAAGTTAAAAAAACGTTCTTTGTTTTGGGCTTTTCGGGTGTTTGTACACCAGGTATGTTATGTTATTTTTAGATGATCCACTGATGTTTTTTGTAAGCCTACATTTGAAGGAGTATCTTTTGCAAAGTGAAGGTGATACATGGTTTGAGATCTGCACTCTTCTGGGATGTTACACAGAGTAGAGAGGTCAAAGAATTCTTGACACTTGCAGACAGGACCGATTGTCACAAAACGGCAGTCCAGAATTACCACTCTATGCTACATACTATCCCAGAAGAGCACATCTCATCTACCTCGCAGCGGAAGCTTGAATTCATGCATGATACATTATATGTTCTGGGAGAAACATTGCTTTCTTCTTCTTGTGTCATAAGTGTCTGAAAACGCAGGATGTATTCAGTGCCATAAGTTGAAATTTGTAATGCTTAAGTGCTAAAACACATCAGCTAGATTGTAGATGGGAAATGCTCACAGTAGCTTTCTTTACCTGTTTGAAGATTAACCAAAGTAATCTTTCAGCTGGTGGCCAGTTAGTGCCTCTGTCTTTGTGTCGTACCCCCATTAGAGCTCTTGATCAGATTTTAGTTTTTGTTTTGTCAATTGCTGTTTTGGTTTTCCTGGAGTGTCATCTCTGACAAGATGGTGGGTCTGTCTGTTGTCAAAAGTCTTGGTCCTCCTGTGTTCTTTGGATTTTACAATCTATGTTTCCACAAGTGCAGTACATCTGCAAGTTCTTTTAAATTATATATAACATTTAAGTTTTTCCTCACTGAGAGCAAACTTTTCTGCACTGCGAATACCAAACTGTGCTATTTAGGGTAATAATCAGTGGTTGTGAGAATCATATGAAACATCAGTACACTGTGTGTGGGGAGAAAGCAGAGATTTTTTTAATGTTACAGCAGGCAGTACTGGGCCTGAAACAGTTAATTTTTAACAATTTAATGACATTTCTTGGACACTTAACTGTCACAACGTGTGTTGATGCTAATGTAGTGAAAATTTTCCAGCTATGTAGTTGGAAATGCATTCCATATTTTTCATGCAGTAAACAGTCACTCTAATCACGCAAGCTTCTGGACAGGGTTGACAAAAAGCAGTGAATTACAGAGTTGTAGAATAGAAGTATTTTGGGATCACAGATTTGTTTAATATCTCCCATATGTTTGACCGACTCAGCTATCTTCATGGATACCATTTAATACTATAAAAAGGTCCTGAAGAATTATGTGTTTTGACTACCATAATAGCAGTAAGTACAAGAAATAAATAGAATATACCCTGATGCAGCTAAGACAGTGTAGTAGTAAAAACACCTTCACATGTAAATTATATGTTCCATTAAAATACATCCTTATTTGACATCTGTAGCATGCTGCAAATGTTAAAAAATGACATATCCCCTGATTTGCACATCACATCCCCCGATTTGCACGTGAAGTTTTTTTTAAATTTTACTCAGTTTACTATTTTCCTGCTTTTAGTTGTATCAAGATACTTGACATTTATTTCTTTTACTTGTTGTCATTGCAATAAAAACAAGTAATAGTCTTGAGGACCTTCTTATAGTATTACATGGTGTCCCTGAAGATGCCTGAGAAGGCCGAAACTCAGAGGAGGTATTACATACATTTGTGATACATGAATATGTACCTTGTTGGTTTTATTATTTGATGCAACTGGTGTACACAGTAAAAATGTATTACAGATTATGTTCTAGATTTTTTGGCATTCCCTGTTTCCTTATAAGTTCCACTGGCATATGCTAGTAATGACTACTTATTAAAAAATGTTATTTATGTCTCTGGGAAGGATAACACAACATGAATAATTGACAAAAAACATGCACACGTATTCAACAATGTTGTGGCACATACAGGGGAGAAGAGAATTGTGTACAGGTTTTTTGTGAAGAAAGTTGAAGGAGAGAGGCCACTTAGAACACCTAGGCATAGATATGGGATAATATTAAAGTAAATCTTAAATTTGTGGTATGGAAGGGTATGGACTGAATTGATCTTGCTCAGGATTGGGGTGGATGGCAGTGTGAATACAGTAAAAACCTTCAGGTTCCATGAAATACAAAGGACATCTTAATTAACTGTGGAACTGCTGGCTTATCAGGAATGACTCCGCTCCATGGAGTTTGTTGTTTAATTAATTAAGGGAAAGAGGCATGTATTGCTGAAGGATCATGAAGGCTGTTCATAGGTTACGCAGTGCAAATACATGTGGCAAGAACATTCATTTTGTCTGCTATCCCACAAAACCAGAATTTTAGTCTGACATAACACATGAAGATAATGTGTGAGGTTGTATACAGTGTGTTTGTCATTACTACTGTATGAGAAGAAAGGTTGTGTCACATAAGCCATTTATTCCCCTGAAGTTCTGTTTGCCATACAGGTCATTTAAAGGACACCTTTTAGTGGCTAGTAGAATGTGAAAACACAATAGCAAGTAAAATTTTGGTGCATGAAGTTCCTTAGGTCAGAGCAGGACTCTGACAAGCCATACAACCATTCCTGACATGGCACCTTGCTCATGCTTTGTTTTTGTTGTTGGGCAGTTGTCAGTCTTCTGTCACCTACAACTGTAAGGGCAAGACCATCAGCAACCAGTTTCCTTGTAACCTCATTAGTTTAATCCTGGCCGCTTGCTCACATACACTTTGCAGGCATACATAAGTGCTCCATCAGCTGCATGGCTTTCATGTGTGTGAAACATGGCTGTGAAAGAGCGAATGAGAGGTGTGTGTAAGAGTGGCTCATGAGACATGCAGCATGTGGTGAATGTTAAGGTGGCTCATGTGTGAAAATTTGTAGGTGGAAGTAACCTCATATTATTAACAATGTATTAACATATCAGAACTTATTAATATTTGAAATTTGTGTTTTATGTAAGAACTAAATGTATTTAGAATGATGGACCTACTGAATATTGTGATCAAGTGGTTAGTATTCATGTTCTGGATGTATGGGTTTCAAATCTAGACTCTAAGATGGCTGTCCTGACTGAAGTTTATCGTTTTGTTCTTCAGTCCCTTCAAGAAATTGCTAGATTAGTAACTGCAGTTGGATCACAACTTCTTCCTTGCAAGTCTTCAAGTTATTATTCACTGATCATCCTTCCATATCACTCTTTATAATCCGAACAACTTTCAGTCCCTTTATGTATGTATAATGCTGTATCAAAACCAAAAATTTGTTGACTTTATAAATGTATTAATACTGGCCAATAAGTAGCTTTATAATTTACTGTACTTTCGTTTTTTGATTGTTCTTAAAATATTCACTTTTTTGTGCAAGGCCTTCTTTAATGCTGTCTGTCTCGGACACCATATTCCTCATTGGTACTGGGGAAGAGCCACCTTAATAAGTCATACAGAATATTGAAGTTTGTTCCTGTCCACCTGATGGTGGTGGGTTACTGGTGCTTGGCTTTGCTTGAAGAGCTTTGTGCTAAGTGTTCTTAGTATAAACCATCATGCTGTGGTATTCACACCTATGGCATCAGGCAGCCCTCATCTTTGCCCTTTGTGTTGGTGACATTGATAGTCTCAAATATTGTAAGTAACAAATGTTGTGCCACATATCTGCTTTCATTTATGAAAGTAATAAATAATAAAAAAAAAAATTAAAAACAAAATAGTGTGTTGTGTGTCCATCACTGTTGGCAGCTGTTAATCCATCAGATATTGAAATCATTTGATTATGCGTTGTTTACAGTCGGTAATCCGTGAATTTATTTCAGGCTGGTTATATAAAAGTGTGAAAAAATTTTATATTTTGTGCTGTACATAATGCAGCCATAGCTGTAAAACACAGTTTCTTATTGAAATTGCATAAGATGTGGAAATTACAGAGATGTGTATGACATAAAAATTAATTCCTTAAAAATTGTTTTCTGACATGTTATCAGTGGCATTGATTTTTTTTCCATTTTTGTGATGACTGACATTTTTAAGCATTCCTCTTTAATAAAGATGTTCACTAACAAGATCTGTAGGAGATATTGCATCTCAGATGTTTATCTTCTTGATTACACCTTGCTTTTAACAAGTCTAGGGTTATGTGGAAAATGTAATGAAAATTGAATAGAAGGTGTTAAAAAAAACCAATAAAAGTAATGAGTGTACATTTTTTAATTATTTTTTTATTTTATTTTATTTTTGTTCTCATGCATCTATACAAGTGCACTAAGTTATTGTGGCAAAGTTGCTTTTTTAATTCAAAGTAAGTCTGGGGATGGCATCTTATAATTAGTGTTACTGCATTTCTGGACTGTGTTGTCTTAGTATTCTGAAGAGAACGTAACAGAACAGAGCATTTCAGATAAAAGATATGTGTCCCTCCAAATGTGAAAAGTGGGGGATTTGCATACTCAGTTTGGTCATTATACTAAACTAAGAGAATATTAATTTTTTGATGGGAATATTGATATTTATTTATTGCTAATGTACTATGGCATTTCGTGGAGAATGGTCATGCCTGGTCAGTCACAGGAATACAGTTTGATAACCCCATTCTTAGGTCCATTATTGGAGCAATGCAACATAACAAGAAAGTTAATTCCTAGTACTGAGTTTTTCTCTGAAGAATTTGAATTCCCATAACAAAATTGACCACAGCCACATTACACATCACGTGATTCAAGAGTAATTTTTTTTTTTGGAATAAATTGATTTCTTTAAAAAAAAAAATAATACTTTGGCATGAAAGTATGATGATAAATGTCACCATGAACTTCAACATTATAGAATGACTTTCTGTTTCACTGCACAAGGTTAAGTGAAATTAATCACTGTCTTAGAGCTGTTGTATTCCAAACTTAAGCCAATAAAGAGATTTAACAAGACAGGCAGTGTATGTAAACAGGATGTTATGACATGTTTGTGTAACCAGTGTTGCAATGGGAACACAGCAGTACATTTTGTGTGTATTGTTGAGATACTTGTCACTCTTAACAAAATAACAATATTTGATATTGCACAAAAATTATTCTATGGTTAATTTCTGTTGCTGGCAATGGTAAAGCATTCTTAGGTCGACATGTGAAGTGTTTGATGTTTTTATTGGATTTTAAGCAAGTTTGAAATTTCATAACAACTTTTCATGCAAGTCCCCATTATCAATTTTCACAGAAATCTGTCCAGTGGGAGCTGCACTGTTACATGGACAGACATACAGGCATACATAACAAAGCTACCAGGCAGTTTTTGCAATTATGCAAACACATCTACAACTAAGCACAACTAGCTGTAACATATTGCTCTACCTCTGAAATATTCTTGAGGTATGTGACTGTCTGTTGACACATTCTGCAAAGGATCACACAAGTGCAGAGTTGTGAAATGTTGTGGTAAAGAATGATGTAGCCTAGTGGAAGTAATAAAATTATTGCTATCAAATGGGTGAAACAGCAGCCTTTAAAAACGGTAGCAATATCCAAAAGATAGTACTTGAGATGGTAGGAAAAGACAAGCAGGATGATTTTGGAAGTGTGTAGAGGGATAAACAGCTGGCCAAATGATTTGTGAATTTGGAAGATTACTGGAAAGTGTTCCTGTTTGTTGCATGTTGTATTTAATACTAGGTTAATTTGCATTTATGGAAGGTATGTTTCTGAAAATTTTTATTAATCTTTCTTTCAAAAATAGATAACATTATACTATATTGTAGGGAAGTACAGAAGACTATAAAATTAAACTTTCATAGGTTAGAGTGATGACAGCAAACCTTTAAAGTGTGCAATGATGTGGTCTTTTTCATGCCATTCAATGTTTTGATCCTATATCAGGGAGAGTTAGACGTGGCCAAATGGTTATGAAAATCTTACTTTTGTGGTAAAGGCCATTTAGACTGTTTGTGGCAAAGTGGGCTCAAAATTGTGTGTGTCTTTCTTCATTACTGCACTGCCTGTATTTTTTCTTCATGTTATGGAAGCAAAGAACTGTGAATGTACAAAATTACTGGGTTGGTGATGGGATGATCTTTAATTCTCCTAAATAGAACTTTGATGAGATTGTGCATCACACCTCCTCGATTAAGGCAGTGGCTGCAGTGGTTGTAACACAAAGATGCCCTTTTTTTTTTGTTACATGTTTACAATCACTATAGTAAGTAAATAAACAAGCGTGGGAATGAAAGGTATATAGATTATGAATGTGAATAATCTGATGTAATAAATGTAATAAAAAAAACTATATAAACAGTTTTGTGACACTAAAGTTAACAGAGCCATTTGAATGAACAGTTTCATGCAGATATTAGGATACATAACATTTTCTTTTAAAGGAATGCTCTCTATTAAGGTCCATACTTTTCAGATTGGAGGGACAACCTGCCATTTTTAATACATACTGTGGCATATTTATTTTATGTATATGTGAAAGGTGCACCAAACTGTGCACGAGGTTTGCATTTTAAGAGATTTGAAAGTAGGGAACTTAACAGAAGACCAAGACATTTTTGGGGTTTGAAAATATTTCTTAAGTAATTATTGCAAAAGACAATAGGATGCCAAGCATTTAATTCTTGTTCCTGATGCACAGTATGCCAGACAGGGCAGCTCAGTCAATATTTTGCCCAGGCTACCAGTTGGACGATCAGGTTTCAATTTTGAGCTGGGGCTGAGGTTTCTGTAATTTCTGCAGCAATCAGACTGGCTCTGGGATCTGCTAGCCTCTTATCCCAATGTTACTGGGGACTATTTCCCAGAGGTAAAGTGGTTGGGGCATGAAGCTGACCAGTCACCTCTTTCTAATGCCAAGATTAATGATTTGTGGGTCTATACCTTCACTGTGCTATACTTCTTCAAGGTTTGGTGCTTGTTTAAGTGCAGGGACACCATTATTTATGTCACCTTAACCACTGGAATCGAAGTCCAGGTTTTGGAGACATATGGCAGAGTAAGTTGTGATGAAAGGTGCAATCATACATCCATGCTGTCAGTGGAATTTGAACTCTTGGTTAAAACATTCGCCTCTCCTAATACTATTTACACTTTACATCACATGGCCACTGCAGTTTAGAAATTAAAATATTTTTTAAGTACCATAACTGTACAAAATCATATGACATAACATACAGTTATTTATAAGAACTTAGTGAAGTCTAACTGACCAGCCTGAAGGTTAAACTGTATTAATACCACTGCTTGCCATTGGACACAATTCTGAGCCAGTTTCATTCACATTTTAGTCTTACAACCTCTTTGCTGAATGTTCATCCTAATGTTACCCTTTCATCTTGTTGGTCTTCTAAATGAAGATTGTCCAAGATATTTGTACACTAAAATTTTTTATTCATACCTAGTCACATACCCAGTATGGTGTAACCTACTGGATATTACTATTGCAACAAAATTGTGTGACTGTCTTAATATCAAAACCCTTTTTCTCTGATATTATGAATTGTTTACTTCATGCGTCATAGGCCCAAATGTTTTCCTGAACTCTTTGTTTTCAAATAGTTGTATGTACTCTTCTGAAACATAACCAAAAAAACTTCTGTCTAAACTGTTGTTTTGTATATTCTGAGCATTTTTGAAAGCGTATATCCTGATAACATTTTTCACAATAAATGACAAAGTCTCCAGAATTGTGCAGAGCTATGGGCATTTAAATTGATGGACAATGATTTCCTTCTACGTTGGGATTCTCAAGGGAAGTGGACAGCGTTTATGAACATTACCAGCTAAACCATTAGGTGTAGGTAATATGTGTAGCTGTTACATGGTACACACAGTCATTAATGCAAACAGAATTAAATGTCAGTTACCATAATGTGTAAACAGAATTACGTCTTCCATTCTTCATGCTCAATGGTTGGCATTACTGTGACTGTGTACTGTTGCAAATAGTTTTGAGATTGTTATGAATGTTACCAGCAGCTTGCATGATTATGCTGACAAATTGATGTCATTTGTGAATTTTGTTGGTACACACAGTCACAGGTGCAAAATCACGTTTTAGTCTTATTCTTACTTGTCCACAGAGGAATATCACATACAAGGAACCACTTTGTCCCTTGGAAACATCAGGTATTGATCAGTTTTTTAGGACATCAGTGTGATAAAATAGTGTCCAATTACATTGCATTGAATGCTGACTATTTCTGTATGCTTGTGTGGATCATCATTCAGTGAAGTAAAACAGATGTGGACTTTATTTATCCTGTGTCAAAAACTCATTCTTCATCTCTAATACCCTCTGTTTTAGCTATATATGTGCCATCACCCAATGGTTTAAATTAATGCAAGTGGCATAATCAAATTGCAGAGCTTAAAAATGTATGAAGTCCCGGTGTAAAGTTCACCAGTTCAACCAGCATGGTTGACCACTACATTGGGAAGTCATTACACACTTCTCTCTACTGTATGCAGAATTCCCCCCCCCCCCCCCCCCCCCCCTCTTCCCGCCCTCCTCCCTCGGTCCTCTCTTCCCCCGTCGCCTTCTGTGCTTACTT
>Ga0123354_10013890_pt1 | contig 12521 bp, 11 predicted proteins | sample TergutLab28metaG_2_FD_97872 | JGI IMG/M metagenome (GOLD analysis project Ga0123354, IMG submission 97872) | Labiotermes labralis P4 segment gut microbial communities from Petit-Saut dam, French Guiana - Lab288 P4 | ecosystem: Host-associated > Arthropoda: Insects > Digestive system > Gut ... | reverse complement strand
AGGACGTTCGCATTGTCACATGACGTATCAGCTGTGCAGGTTGCAGTATTTGGAACCGCAAGAAGCCCCCACTTTTCTCTGGCCATTATCTCCGTAACCGTTCAACTTTGGAAATAGGTGTTTTGTGTTATAGTGGTATACTTTAACATAAGGAACACTCTCCCGAAGTCTGGCACATTTCTCCTGGGACACCCTGTATACTGTACACACAGTAGATATATACTGTACAGGTTCATGTGTCCACTAGTAGTATAGTCATACACTATATAGGATGAGTTTGTCAAATGTTTTACTATACCATAAGAACTTATTGCATTTTCTGAAATATTTTTAGTGACATGTATATGTAATTTTACACAAGTTTAATATATTTTCAGCATGATAAATACCATATGCTGCATATACAGTAAAATACCTCCCAATGATGAATAGTTAATCTATTCGTAACATGTAGAGGATGATTATTGAAATAAATTAAGAGAAAAGTGCATCTTGTTTGTCCTTTTTACACAACTATATCACAATGCACAGTCCACGGAATGTCAAATTTGTCAATCCCTCAAACCCTAGGAAATACACTATCTTAAATGGGGATTTTAGGTTTGATTTGTGCGATGTTTTTCAGGAATGTAACTCTGGCGTAAAACAAGACCTGCCTGTACTTTAAAATACATAGTTTCTGCATTACTTTCATCTCTAATACCTTTCCAAAGTTGCTAATGCTTTTTGATGTTGAATGTTACAAGATTGTGTACACATCACAAACACATTTCTTTGTCTTAGAAATTGATTGCATTATTGATGAAACTCTGTATGGTTGCCTGCTGCTACAGGTAAAATTTTTTATTAGTCTTCAGGTAGTTGGCAATTCTTCCTACAATCCTAAATTAATTCCAAGCTGTTATATCTCAAAATTTAAAGATTGTCTTCTGGGTTATGTGGTGTCATTAGGTATTAAATATATTGACTCAGGAAAGAGGCAACAGATTTTAAAGGTTTTGCAGGTATGTAATTGAAGGGCAACCACTGAAGAACATGAAAACCACCTACAGATTGTCATGACAAAAGTTTTATTTGCATGTTCTTGATTGCATGGAGAAATCAGTAAAATATTTTAGCTTTACAGTGAATCTTTGTCCATCTTCCTGTAGGGTATTAGATAGAGCTGATATTTAATTAACTAACTCCATGGTGCAGAGTCTTTCCTGAGAAGCTAACAGGTCCTCAGATAGTCAAGAAATTCCCCACATTTTATGGAACCTTAAGGTTCACTACTGAATTCACAAGCACCTGCCACCCACCCCTATCCTAAGCAAGGTCAATCCAGTCCACTCCTCCCTCTCTCACTTCTTGAAGATCCACTTTAATTTTAGCCTCCCAACTACACCTACGTCTTCCAAGTGATCTCTTGCCTTCGGATTTCCCCACCAAAACCTTGTATGCACCTCTCCTCTCTGCCATATGTGCTATGTGCCCCACCCATCTCTTTTTTATTGCTTTGATCATTCAAATAATATTTGGTGAGGAGACAAGATCTTGAAGTTCCTCAGTATGCAGTCTCCTCCATTCCCCTGTTAGCTCCTCCCCCATAGGCTCAAAACATAATGCATTTTTTAACATTATATGAAAAGCTATACAGAAAAGATAGTTTTAATATGTTCTATCTTCCATGCTTTAATCAGATCCATAATATTTAAGTAACCAACAAAATGCACTTCGGTGTTTATGATGTATCTTATTCACTGTATTCTCACCAACATACCACACCATCTACACATCACCTACATGCTGCATTAAAATTTACCACATCACTATATCAAGCATCACTCCTCACAGATTAAACAATTTTAACTCCCAAGTGTTTAATCATTGCCCATTTTTAATGTATATTTATATGACATAATTTTAACTGAAGTTATCATAATTTTTAATTGTTATAGAGTGACAACACAGCTAACCACATTTGTACCTTTGCACTCTTTTAATAATATCACCCTGAGGATGGCCACAATAGTGGCCAAAACATGGTGGTGAGAAAATTGTGATAAACATTGAAGTGCATTTTGTTGGTTATTTATATACTACAGAAAAGACGATCTTTCCGTGTGCCTTAATTTGGATACAAAGACATATTCCAAAATGTTGTATCTGATTTTATCCCTGCTGTTGGTAGTGTCCAAAGCAAATGCCGTCATGATGTTACTAGTGTCACAGGTCTTTATAACAGCATTCACATTCACTTGTAGTGATTATGAAAGATTACTGGTTTTTTTATTACTACCAAACTCTATAGTGGAAGTAAGCAGAAATGAGACATGTTTTTCCCCAACAACTGTTAACATTATACAGTGCGATCACAGGTCTAAAACTACCTGAGGAAATTAAGTGATTTGGAATGTGGCTTTGACTTGCCACAGTCCCTGTGTAAGTCAGGGTAGCTACATGGTGCATTAACGGAATGGTATGTGTGTTTGTCTGTGAAACAAATAATCTACGTTGTTGCATTGGTGGGCAGTCTTTTCCTAGTAATTGCATTCAGGACTGACATGTGTTTTGTTTTATTGCAGGCTGGTTTCCCTGCAGGTGTCATTAATGTGCTGACAGGCTATGGTCCAACTGCTGGTGCTGCCATTGCAAAACATCCAGATGTCAACAAAGTGGCATTCACTGGTTCCACAGAGGTGAGGAATTAGTTTTATCAGCATTATCTACCTTCATGAGTTGCTGTTTATTTTGATTGGGAAGTCCTTACTTCTTGACACACACAAGCATAGTATAGAAAAATGTTGTGGGAAAGTTGTATGTGTGTGTCCGTCAGGTTTGAACAGTTCTCTTGGTGATGAATTTCTGTGATATTTTGTACGAAGTACTGTCATTAAAATAACCTAACTTCCTAGACTTTATAAAAGCTGTGGTGACAGTCATGACTTATTAAATTTGATAAAACATTCTTTTTTATGTGGACTTATGTAAAGTGAAGTAGACTGTAAAACAAGAGACTAGAAACAAATGTTAAATTGATGTGGGCAGACCATTTGTTCTCCTGTTTCCATAAATAATTAATTTTGTAATAATTACAGCAGACTTCCAGTGGTTAATTGTAGTACAATTGCCTGTGTGTCTAGTTAAGTATTCAGCAATTTGAAATACATTTCAGACAAATATTGCACAGTTGACATGCTATATACAGCAGAATTCCTTTACTCCATCATCTGACAATCCAGAAATCCTGAAGGATAGTAGTCTGCACATAATCCTCAATACTTTTTACCAGACAAACGCTTCATCATTGAAACAGCCTGATCTCAGGGGCATGTTCCAAAAGGCCTCAGACACTGCATGTATATCAACTGCTGTGGGATCTCCTCACCTCTTGTCTGACCCTGATGATCCTGAACCTGCAAATGCAGGAGATATCCACATGGAATACTCACTGATTAGTTGTGCAGGTCAGGCCAAGTATATGAGTAAGAACAAACAACTATCTACCTATAAGATCTTAGGTCAGTATCATATAATATCATTGATTTACTTTCTGTTGATCCATACAGGATTACAAAATCCATGTGGATATGGAAATGAATAGTCAAATTTTGGGGAATCAAGAGGTGAAACCCACACAAAGGTGTACAACAATCATGTGGTCCAGTACAATGTTTGAGTTTTCAACACAATACGAATTATTTAGCATAATAAAGTATAATAAAATAGAGGCATGCGTAAGAACATTTGAAGGTGCTTACTGAACAGAAGATAGTTCACTGCATTAAAGATGATTGTTTGAACCTTCATCTAGTTATGTATACAAACAGGTATATGATACAGATTGGTACATAAGGAAAACAAACACGCGTGCCATAACTTTCATATATCTATCGAAATCATATGTAAATATTTAACTTTTTTGAAGTTCAAAGTATTCATCCGAGGAATAAAAGGCGTTTTCATGTAAAAATTTTTGTAAAACCACTTTAAATTTCTTGGGATTACCAAACTCAGTTTTTATATAGGAGGAAAGCATATTAAACACCTAAGTAGTACACTCCCTTCTGGTATTTGGCCACATTCACTGAAGGATGGTGGAAGTTTGCATGTTGTCTGGTGTCATTGTGATAGTATAGGTACCGTATGATAATCTGGCACCTGTCCAGTCCTGTGGGTGCTGGATTCATGGAATTTTAGAGTACATCTTAGTGTAAGAAGTTGTTTTATTTGAGAATGTTTGAAAAACGTTATTTCAGGTAATATGAAACAAATATAGATGGTGCACTGTTTACATCTCTGCTCTTGGAAAGACACAATATGTAAATTAGCCATGTATTTATCAGTATATAGTTAACAAAACATTTTATATTGAATTCATACACTAAAGAGATGTGATCAAAAAATTGTACGTAGGTTTTTTTTATAAATATTCCCATTTGACTTATTACAGGGTCCTGTGACTCTGCATTCTAGAAAGCATCCATTAAAGTATTGTGTTTTGAAATCCAGGACAGTAGTTTGAAAATAGTAATTACTTCTTCTAATCTCACTTGATCTTTCTGTTCTGTTTACAAAATATCAATATTTGTACTTTCAGTAATGCTGTCAGTTCAAATCCATGGATATGTGAGTGCTCTTGTGCATCCATTTTCTGTTCTGTATTATGATTGCTGGTACCTTTCAGGTTGGTCGCCTAATCTTGGCAGATTCATCCAAATCTAACTTGAAACGAGTCTCACTGGAGCTGGGCGGAAAGAGTGCTTTGGTCATATGTTCTGATGCAGATGGTTTGTATCTTACAGGATAAGTTTCACAGTATACCAACAATTGCACTTAGATTGGTACTACTGTTTTACATGTATTCAGTTAATGCCCAGGTTATGGATCATACAAGTTAGTAAGTGTCTCAGTTTTACATGAGACACTTGGTAGTGCTGGAGCCTGCCAGTGTAGATGTTTGTCCAACTTTACTAAGAATAAGTATACATTACTTGTCCTTCTCTATGTGGGTTTGTTGTATAACTATGTGCAAAATAATGAGAAAAAAGAAGTATTTTATTTATAGGTTTCGTCATAGTATTAATTTACGTCTGTGTTTGTGTATGTATATTTGAAGTGCACATTGACCTTTAGCATTTATCACTATGTGGATTGCACTTCTCCCTTCTTATTGGCCATGCATTGCATTTTGCTACATTATATCCAGCACTTCAATGGCATGGCAATATGTTTTGAAGCAAACAGGTAAGATCTAACCTACCATAATTTAGTTTCCCTTCTGTCATAAACATAATATTGCAGGTATGTGTGTTTGCAAAATACAGGCGGACCCCTGTAGCTGCAGGTAATACGTTCCAAGACCTACCACGGTTACATGAAACTGCGGATAATATCGAATGCTATATATAACGTAATATGACATTCGTGTAACATACATAAATACGGTAAAGTTTAATTGATAAATTATGCACAGTAAGACATTATCAACATTAAATAAAGTAATAATAAAGTGTAATAAAGAGGGGTACCCTCTTTCTATTTAGATCTTCGACCCAGAAATTTAAGGCTTTTCCACCTTCATTAACACTTCATCATGCGCTATAGCAGTAACTTTTGCAGTCTGCGGTGCAACAGAAAAACTAGCACAAATTTGTTTCTTTGTTCTTCACCACTTCACGAATGGAAGATTTATTCTTGCCATACAATCTTTCAATCTCCATATACACTCCCCCCCCCCCATCATATCCTGAATTTTCACTTTCTAACTAATGGAAAGAACAACCTAGTTTCTCTAAGGCTTAGAAGCACTATCAGTATCACTTCTCTTACACTTTGGGGCCATTATTACGGTAAATAAGGGCTTTCTTAACACAAACACTGTGATAACGTGGCAACTAATTCGAACAGCAAGAACGCTAGAAACAGAGTGGTGGCAAGTTTGCGGGAAAGCGTGGGTACGGGGACAAAGGAAGACGAGTCAAGTATTGGGCACGTTTAGGCTACTGGATTTCACCATGTTACAGCTCGTTCTTGCTTGGTGCGCGTTTTGAAACTTACAAACCATTTATTTCTTTAATTTTCCCATTTTTTTCAGGCCGCGGTAGACCGCGGATTCGGGGGTCCACCTGTATATACTGTGAACGTACAAAATAATGTTTCGTACAGATTTGTAAATGTGCTTATATTTAATTTTGTTTGCCCAGCTACAATGCTTTATCTTTGCATCATACTACAACAGAAAAGCACATTCCAATTTTATGCAGTCTCAGTGTTATTTTCTGTTTAAGGAGCTAACAGTCTTGTAGAAGTTATACAGTTCATGGAGAGCTATATGTGCAGCATTTCAAGAAACATTACTGAATGGCATTACTACTCTTCCCTTCTAGAGCTAGCAACATACCCAAATTAAAAATAATATGGCTTTGGGATAGCCCCACATGATATTTCCATGGCCTCTTTTCTCTTAGTGGATGAAGCTGTGGAGATTGCACATGGTGCTGTATTTAACAACCATGGTCAGAACTGCTGTGCTGGTTCCAGGACTTTTGTGCAGGAGGAATTGTATGATGAGTTTGTGAAGAAGGCTGTAGCTAAAGCCACAGCCAGGAAAGTTGGTGACCCATTTGCTGATGGCATTCAGCAAGGCCCACAGGTAATCTAGTAGATGATTTCTGCAATGTAGACACACTTCATCTGAATGGTTTTTTGGGGGGGGGGAATGCATAATGGTATGAAGACACGCTTTTGGCTCTTGCTGATATTTTCTTATGTTTGAATTTTTCTCAGGTGGATGATGAACTCTTCAACAAAATAATGTCCTTGATTAAGTCTGGGAATGAAGAAGGAGCCAAATTGGAATGTGGGGGAGGTCGCTGGGGTAAAGAGGGCTACTTCATCCATCCTACTGTATTCTCCAATGTTTCTGATAGTATGAGAATTGCCAAGGAAGAGGTGAGAGGTCTTATTTTGAACACTGCAAGTCACAGTCAGAAGCTTTAAAAAGAGTTGGCTTTGAGATTCAGGACTGGTCTAAACTACATCAGTGATAATTGATCACTTGCAGTCGTATGAGGGAACATTATTATTTAATGTCATTTATGAACAAGCTTCTCAGGAGGACATTTACATGAGGGAGATAATGTAATAATACAGTGGAAAATATTGCATTATAAAGAGCCTAATTATTTGTGTTCTCTGCATATGACAGTTTGATTAACCCATTCAGTGACAAACAGTACTCTCACACATGGGTGCTAGCTACAACTTGAGACTTGGACATTGTTTACTTTTGTACATTCAGTAATGTATTAAATCAAACAACGAAAATTCTACAAAAACAAAACAAAATTTCTGGGCAAATTATGCGGTTTTAGTCTAAGGTTAATATATATATATATATTTGTCTTTAAACAAAATTTGCTATCTTCTCAGCCTTTCTGCAATGAACATTAGAAAATCTGGTCTTTTTCATGTAGGTAATTTGTGCCACCTTGCAAAAAATCCTGCTGGCACTGATGCCTCTTACATATTTTCTTTGTCCACCAAGCAAATTTGATAACTAACTCTTGCTGCATTGCTTACAGGAAATGTATGTGCTTTAAATAATACCAGATGTCACCAAAAGATGTCAGTGAGCTACAGAATAATTTATTAATACAATAATATATTTTTATACATTTTTCTTCTTTATGTAACAGTAAATAAATTGGTTAAATAAAGCAGGGTGAGATTGATGGAACAGAGGTCACAAGCAATGCTTTAACTATTTTGGGTGTCAGTTAAGTTAAAATTTCACTTCAGAGATGAGACATAGGTGGGACTTGATATATAGATGGATTCTATAAAAAAGGTGAATTCTTTGAAAACATATTGTGAGAAAGTGAACTGGGTTAGGTTAGGTTAGGGACTGTATTTTGTGAAGACTTCAATCAATCTTTGAATTTGTTAGCAGTAAGAAATTTAAACAAAGACTGTGTAGTATGTCATTTAACAGATAACATACAGGGTGGGGCATAAAGATCTCCGACTTTTCGAAGGGGCACTGTGCGGGCTGTAGTGGTGGTAGAGAGGTGGGGTTAGTGTCATGCGGTTGGTTAGCCTCTACCGTTGTCAGTACCCATAATGGTTTGGATCGGTGAACATCTGGCTTTGTTGTTGTTGTTCCCTAGGCGTTTGATCTCTTTAAGGGGAGACGTGGAATGGCCGGCACGGTCACCAGATTTAAGCCTGTGTGACGTTTTCCTTTGGGGATACCTAAAGGAAAAGGCTTTCAAACATCGTCCTCGATCTCTTGAGGATTTGAAGGAAAGGATCCAACAGGAAATCGACTCCATTCCGCCTGAGCTAACCCGGAGAGTTATGAAGAGCTTTCGGGAACGTCTTCAGCAATGTGTTGCCAGCGACGGCCGCCTTATGTCTGATCTGATTTTTAAAACCCATTAAAAAACTGTTTTTAATGTACTTTTCAGAAATATATTCAATTTTTTTCTAGATGGCTTCTTTCATATTTTATACCTCTTCGAAAAGTGGGGGAGATCTTTATGCCCCACCCTGTATTTGCTACTTTACCTTTTATTTCTGCAGATCTTTGGTCCTGTGCAATCCATAATCAAGTTCAAAACACTCGAGGAAGCAATACGGCGGGCTAATGATTCTATTTACGGGCTGGCAGCAGGAATTGTTACCAAGGACATTAACAAAGCACTTTTATTTGCTCAGTCTGTACATGCTGGTTCTGTTTGGTAAGTAATACAGCTGTACATTCAGTGCAGCTATAAACTTGAGTATTTTTATAAACAACTTCTCTAAAACAAAGACCTTCATCCAGATAAGATAACTTGCATTCATGGACACAGACTGGGTTTCTGATGCATTAGTATGACGAATTTGCACAAAATCTAATCTCCCACTATAAACATACTGTTAATGATTCACAGGGTGAACTGCTATGATGCAGTTGTGCCACAAGCTCCATTTGGTGGCTACAAGCAGTCTGGTTTTGGTAGAGAGTTGTAAGTACCACATTTACAGGTTTTTTCATACGAACAGACAGCAGCTCTTAACTAGGCCAGGGTAACATAATTGAAAACAGAACACTAAAATGTTGAAGGGTTTTTAATTAAAAACTAATACAGATCTACTAGAGTAGATCTGTTTCAGTATAGTAATAAATAAATTAATTATAATGTTCTGTTTACCTGGTTAAATACTAAATGAAGAGAAATTTGTATTTATGTTTTTATTCTTATTTAGAAGTACATTATCTGTTACTGTGCACTAACCACCTTTATTCATTATTTTATTTTTATACTTCAGAGGAGAAGATTCCTTGAAGGAGTATCTTGAAGTGAAGACAGTGACTATCAAGATGCCTTACAAGATCTGAACAGATTTTGGTTACATAGAAAGTACATTATTGCAGTCATGCATATAACACGCTGGGATTTATCCAAGTCTTTCTAATTTGTGGTCTGGTCCATTTCTCTTCCTTTATTACCATGTACGCTGAATGTTATCACGTTGCTACAAGTATAAATTAAAGATGTTTATCTTATTCATAATGTCTTTTTAATTGCATGAAATATATGCAGGACTCGCAAGTTTTCAGGTGTTCACAGCCTTCTACCCAAGGATTTGATTCTTCTGGGATGACACCCCGAGATTGGGTAAACAGTTCACAACATTTCAAGCCCATGTATGGGTCTCATCTTCAAGGGTGAAAATGTCCAAGAAGAACAGTCCAAATTTGGAAAATGCTACCACCACACTGTCTTGAAATGTCTGGAACAAATGACCCAGTTCCATGGCATCATATGCTCATGTTGACAGGATTTGTCATTCTTTTGCATTCTTCACATATTTTGGCAACAGCACTGTTTCTCTTATGGTAACTAACTGTTCTTAGTTACTGGCACTTTAAAGTGCAGCAGAGTCCTTTTCAAGGAGCTGACAGTAATTTTCCTCCCTTACATAGACTATGAAATTCATTACTATGGTCATTAAACTCTCTTAGCCAGATGAATCCAGTCCACATGCTCACACCTTATTTCATTTCAGTTCACTTTTAACATTATATGTATGCTGGGTTTTCCAAGTGGTCTGTCCATCAGGTTTGTGACTAGAATTACATACACATTCTGCATCTGTCCCTGTACGCTGTTGTACCCTAGCCATGTCACCCATACTGACTCAACATAACATTATCTGGTGAAGATCAGTCCAGTAATACTGAGGTACTATAGAAAACAGTACTACAGAGCAAGAAAAAGCAAGAAAACCCAACTGCATGTGGTGAATTATAATATAATATTTGTTGAGTCTCAAAGTACACATTACAAGAAGCTGTGCAGATAGCACCATGCTTTCTGCAGTACATATTCCTTTAATTAAACCTTACGATGTTAATAATTTCCAGTATGGTATGTAATGTATTTGTTTATATTTTGAAGCCTAAAAGAAGAGTTTTCAGTCAAAAAGACACTGATAATGTTATGAATTTAGCATGGGTTTATTTCTTATGCTGACTGCATAAACAGCCAGTATGATGTCTTATCAACGATTCACCAAATAGATATTTTACGCGCAAGTCATAAAATGTTAAGACAAAAATTTTAAGTCATATGCAGTTTTAGGTCATGCGTCATTTTGAAAAAATAAACCAAACATGTTGTGCATTTATGGTATCTAAAGTGGAAATTTTATCAACCATATAAACAACAAAAGGGAAAGAGTAGGTACACTGCAGTGACATGTACTGCCAAAAAAAATGAGAGACTGAGGGGCATAATTCAGTAACAACACATGGAAAGAAGACTAGTCATATTTAAAATTACATTAGACTAGTAAAATGATCAATATTTGAAGAAAATGTTCTGCAAAACTTTGAGAATTTAAAAAGTATATTTAATTCTACTGGGTAAATTTTTTTACAGACGGAATTTCCTCATATTCATAACATGTTAGGTACTTGCTGCCTGATACTGTGTATTGTGTTGGTTCAACAATAAATATCATTACATGTGAATTTCTTTCAGAGGTGCAAAATTATGCAAGATATTGTACAATTTTCTGTCTTCTCTAAAAATCTTTTTTGAGGGAGTAAGTTATGCCATAGCCTATTATACTTACCCAGACATAAAATGACCACCTTCACAGTCTTCAGTTTTCAGCAATCTGCCAATGTGGAGCATGTGTGTCTTCTGTGGAATTATAACATAACTGCACTTTTTTCAGGTGATTAATTTGTAAAAAAAAAGTCTTGTATGTAGAAAATACAGTACTTGGTCAACAAATGACAAATATTCAAGTATCTGTGATATGATGCTGCATCAATTGGTAAATAGTAACAGATGGTTCAGAGGAGTTTGCTGCCTCCAGCACCAGCATACTCCAGATGACTTGTTATTTTCATCAAATCTTTCCACAAACGACAAGTCTTCGAACTGTTTCTTCACAAGAACTAAATAAGTCCCAATAAGAATAAATAAAGTTTAATAAACTTGGATTATTTGTACATCTAACATATTACAACAACAATTAAGCTCAACTGGTTTCAAACAAATATGTAAAAAGAGAATAACTACAAAATGCGGGTCCATATTTATTCTTCATCATCTGGTGGAATTCCAAGCTCCTCATCTGTCCATTTAGAGGCATCTGGGTATTCAAACTCACCCTATATGCAAAACCAGAGAATCAGAAACACACAAAAGTGGTAATAAGTTCTCAATTAAGTCACACTTATGATCCCAGATGTTCAGTTTCTGTTCAAAATGGCAAAGCCTCTTAATTTTAACCACAAACAGAGTTTCATGCATTTCAGTTCTTTGTTATTAAGGCTGTGTAAGTTTTATGCATTCAGAACTAATTCATCAATAAAGTTTTGGCCAGTTTTATTACGGTTTTCATAAGTCGTATCTCTCTGCATGAACACTTATGGTTGACTCATCATTCACTCACACTATTTACTGACAACTGCCTAGTTACTCATGAATTATGTGTTTTGAAACAATGACCTTTCTCACTTTTGAAGTAAGTGGGGTTATAACTCACTAATTACAGTGTTTGATATGAGTCACTATTTATACATTTTGAATCTCATATGCAAGTTCTACAATCCTGTTTATTAAGATTTCAGGTGAAAATTCAGATGTCTTTCAAGTGCATACACTTTAAAGTTGGACATCACGTCATGTTACAAGTTAACAATTACATAATAACAGTCGACACAACTAAGTATGTGTTTAATGGAGCAACATGTTTCTACCTTTTTAATAGGTCATCATCAGGCTAAACATGTTTTGTATAATACACAAAAGGAATACAAAAATGCCTTTTTTTTTTCTTTCTAGAATTTAGATCTCAATTTCCAAATACCGTATTTTCCGTGTTACATTAAAAGAATTGGTTAAAAACAAAATTATAGTTGAAAAATGGTTCTTTTGAAGTGGTGTCAACAGTTGCAATGTAAATAATTCAGGCTGTGAATTCCTTGCCTAGATGAATTCTGATTTTTGTTATTCCTCGTGGGAAAGGGT
>Ga0123354_10013889_pt1 | contig 12522 bp, 8 predicted proteins | sample TergutLab28metaG_2_FD_97872 | JGI IMG/M metagenome (GOLD analysis project Ga0123354, IMG submission 97872) | Labiotermes labralis P4 segment gut microbial communities from Petit-Saut dam, French Guiana - Lab288 P4 | ecosystem: Host-associated > Arthropoda: Insects > Digestive system > Gut ... | reverse complement strand
TTCTGTTCGCGGAGGTGTTGTTTTTTTTGTTCCACACTGTGTTTGAACATGGGGAGGGGGGGGGGGGGGGGGGGGGGGGGGGGGGTGAGTGCTGTCGATCGTATGTCGAAACGTTGACAGAAGGATGGAGGACTTGTCCGTTGAGGAAGTAATTTGTTAGTCACGTTATTACTGATAATATTGTAATTCATATTAGTGATTTATTCTAAACATAACATTTCCTGTATTTCAGACACAATTTGTTGTGGACGAAGTTAGCACCATAATTAAGGAAGCAATAGAAAATTCCATTGGGGGAAATGCATATCAGCACAACAAAGTCAACCAATGGACATCATCAGTCGTTGAGGCATGTTTAGGAGCTTTGACCAAGCTACAAAAAACCTATAAGTATATTGGTATGTGGCCACTGTTGAGCTGATTTCAATATATGTAATTAGACGTATTGTTTATGATAGTGGGACCTAACCTTACAAACATGATCTTGACAGTTTTAACTACAGGAAATTAGGAAAGTTGGTTAATTTTGCACGTTATAATGGCTCGTGCCCTTGGCCAACCTTACAAACATGATCTTGACAGTTTTAACTACAGGAAATTAGGAAAGTTGGTTAATTTTGCACGTTATAGTGGCTCGTGCCCTTGGCCAGACTTCTAACGTTGATTCAAACACAGCTTTGTTCACTAATCCCACATGGGCAGTGTAAATCTAAAAGTTACGTAAATGAGCAATGGAAACCTTCCCCACCATTTTCTCGTTGGGACTGGTATCTTCCGGGTACTATTTCTGATGTATTTTGCTATTTTATGCACAACCATGTTACCTATATTCAAGGAAGGGTTATAATCGAATATTTTCCTGTTTATCTTGGTACTGCTTGCTATGCATAGAATACAGTGTAAAGGAGTTGAAAGCATTCTTGTTTTTGTCATGTCTGTGCTTGTATTGAACACTCTAGAATGCCAGAGTGACAGTGATTGGCATCCATAATGGGGAGGTCCTTAATTCCAAGTGCAGTTAGGTGGCTGGATAACTTGCCAGATGGTTTGTGCAGTCTCTCAGTCCTGTTTGGCAGATGTTGGTTACTGCACCTTACATTAGGCCATACCATTTCCAAGCTCTTGACTGATCATTTGAAACAATCCATTCATTAGTTGCATGCAGTTGACATGGTCATGATAGCCAACATTTAAGCATCATGCCATGAAGGTGTCACAACAAAGGTGTAGTTTGAAGTGTTCTTGGAGGTGTATGGTTAGCTTCAAGCTCTGGTTGCTTTATTACCAGGGAAAAGAACATTATAACCTATTAGATACAAGGTTGAGTCAGCCCAGATTGGAATTTGTCCACTCATCTGGTCCATAGGCTAGTCACATTACTGAGCTAGCAGGGCTCCTTGAAATTAACTAATTGAATAAAGTGGAATGGGAAAGACCAAGTGGATGGAATATTTGAATTGATTTCCATACATGGAGGTTATAGAAACTCTTCTGTTCCATTAACCAACAACTGAGAGTCAAAGAATAATCATCCACAATGGTGTAGACTTGTTTCATTCAAACAGCATAATATTTACAGCACATAATTGCATAAGGCATGTGAACAAGCAGTTTTCTGTGATTATGGAATGTGAAGGTTTGTCATTACTTATCACTGGACACTGTCCAGAACCAGTGAAGTTGTGATGACATCCTCAGTATCATGCATTTTGATACTGTCCAACCAAATGTTGAAGTGGGTAAGCACTTCATATTCAGGAAGTGTTGAGTTCAAATCTCAGCTTGGATGACCTGACAAGTTTTTGTGGTTTCCCTACTTTCCTCCGGAGAAATGGTTGGAATAGTTCCTCAAATTAGGCCATGACTGCTGCTGCATCTTACTGCAATTCATTATTCATCAGTCATACTGTCATTTGATGCAGTATTGTCTGAGCTACTGACCACATCCTTAAATAAAACTTAAAGTTATCGACCTTCCATCATTCATGTGATACCTGATTGTCTCACTGCTTAAAACATATATTAGATAGAGATGTAGCAGTTCATTCTTTCCATTAATAAAACTGTGCCTTTGTGGTACGTGTTACTGCGCATAGCCTGTTAGGTACATACAGATGTCCTAGAGAACCCTGCTGTCAGAATAGCCTGCCCTGTAGATGGACACAGCAGGTTTCTGTGAGACATTGCTATACTAGTAACTAGACTGCCTGCAAGCTGAGCACTGAGCTCCCTGACACTTTACATAGCTGCAGTTGACATGGCATGGTCACTGCTAGGCTTACCTTGGAATAGCCTGGAGTGGTATGCCTCTTTTGGAGTATTTGCTGTGCAAGTTTCTGAAATGGATAGAAAACACTTGGTGTTGTATGGACAGCACTTCCCCTCCTACCAGCTTCCATCTTCACTGCTGTGCCCAGAACATACAAGTCATCTGATCACTACTTTACCTGCTGACCACAACTCTGATGACACCAAATTTCTGTGTAATTCCAGTAACGTGTACCATAATGCAGAAGAACGGTGCAGGACTTCACACTGCTAGCTCATGTTTCTGGGACAACAGTACAGATGGCAGCTGTACTGTTCGTTGGGAGAACAAGACCATGTACTGCATTGTATCTGTGTATGGCCTTGCCATGTAAACACACACAAACTGCTGGACATTTGTCACACTTGAAATTGTAAGGTGCTACTTCACTATGAATTCAGTTTTCATTACCAAGAAAAATTATGTATTGTTTCTGCAAATACATCAAATGCCTTGTTAATTAAAATCTGCAGTGGTGTTTCTGTATACATATGAAATGAATATGTGTTGTCACTGTATGTAAATAAAGTTCTGTATTGATTTGTGATGCTTCTATAAAAAGTGTGATTTATTTATTTATTTGTTTGTTGACTTTATAGTCCAGCTAACCCATGAGTGACAATAGGCTGGTCAGTTAGTTATCCGGCTATGGGATGGACAGCGAGGAATAGTGGTTTGATTCCCAGCATGGCCAGGAGAATTTTTTCTTCTCCAAAATTTGAAGACTGGATCAGAGACCCAATGGCTGCCTATTCTATCTGTTCAATGGTACTTATCCTAGGAGCAGAGTGGCCAGGGCATGAGATGACCGCTGGTCTCCGTCCAGTGACAAGGTTAAGAATAAGTCACGTTATACTTTCACTCCCTAATAACATGCACAGGGACAAATTCACCTTTACCTCTACCTAACAAACAGAGCACAGTCCCTCTTGAGAAGCTAACAGTTATTCAGCTAGTCACATCACCCACCTCTTATGAAAGCTGTGTTGACAAGAGCAAGCCACTGTTTCTTATCCTGAGCCACATCAATCCAATCACAATAGTGCATGGATGTACAGAATGATAAATATTTGGACACAGAGCACGGGAAATATGCTCCAAGCAGAACTTCATTATGGTTGTAACATTAAATTATGTGATGAAATGAGCATGTAGCAAGGATGGTGGGAACACACATGGACACAATTTTAGTGCAAAATCTTCTCACACTGCAAAGGCAGGCTCCACTTGCCTTGACTCGTGCATGTGAACACATGCAGGAATGCTGTGCAATACAAATGTAACACCTTGGTCACCCAGACTCAATTGGTGTGCCAGCACACTTGGAAAATGAAAAGGAAGAAAGGACAGTTACAGAAACAGGGCGAGGAAATATGAATTGGAATGTGGCTTTGGACTGGGGGGGCTTTTGTGGTAACAAGTTATTTCTTAACCCTGTATGTTCTGCTGAAGGTGCAGCCAGGAATGGCTTCTGTTGTGACCAGTCAGGCCGACTGCCATTAATGCCAACTCTTTATTTTATGTATTTCTGTTCCAAGTGTCATGTACATACATTACTTTCTCCACATGCAAAACTCCAAACTTCATACCAATACACTGCGATTTTTCTGGTCTGCAGGCTGGGTGCAGTACCAGTATGCTATTCATGTTGTGTGCTGTACAGCAGTAACAACTGCACATTTTTTACATTTATACTGATTTGTTTCAATGTACTTTTACTAGGCACACAGCTGATTTTTCTTTTCCTTCAACTGCAGATGCCTGAGTGCATCCGGTACCCATTCTGAATGGGTTACATACTTACTTACTTACTTACTCCATGGTGCAGAGTCCTTCTTGAGAAGCTAACTGGTTTGCAGCTAGTCAAGAAATTTCCCGCATTTCACAGAACCCGAAGGTTCATTACCGCACTCACAAGCTTTCGCCACCTATCTCTATCCTGGGCCCACCCAATCCAGTCCATATACCCACATCCCACCTCCTGGAGATCCACCCTAATATTATCCACCCATCTACGCCTAGGTCTCCCCAGTGTTCTCCTTCCCTCCGGTTTCCCCACCAAGACCCTATACACCCCCTCTCCTCACCCATACACGCCACATGCCCAGCCCATCTCATTCTTCTCGATTTTATCACCCGCACAATATCTGAATGGGTTACATGGTCACACAAATACACCAAGTCTACATTCCTACTTCCTGTGGCCTTTGTCATCCACCAGACAGATTGGGTGCAAACATACTGCTTCATCAGTTAAATTTTCAGACATCCAGTGCAGTGTGCAATGGATGCCTGAAGAACCAGTCAAACGAAGCTCTACAGTTTTGGTACCCATTAACTTCAGAGCTGTTGGAACACACAAGCAACTTTACATTTCCCAAGTGTCCTCAGGAACACACCATGTGGCTGGCAATTCAGCTTCCCCCACTCTTCTTGTATTGTGCAGATCACTCCCAGCTTAGTCAAGCTGCGTACATATGACTGTCATTAAGTTATGTTCACTGCTTTTGTGCTGTCCAGAAGGAGACCGTCCAACAACCGTTTAATCTATTTTATTAAAAATAAACTTCCCAGCTTTTTATGCCCTTTGAGGTCATTTTATATTTCTACTGCTGGTATTTCATATGTCCTGCGAACCAAACGGGCGTTTACACTGACAATGTGTTCCAGTGGTCATGATGGTTGTATCAGTTGCAGTTAATCCTGACTGTTGAATAGCCAAAGATCACAAACCATTCATTAGCAAGGATGTCACATTTTGGACCAAATGAAATAGCGGCTGGCGCTGGTGATCACTAGGTGTGATACCTATGTTCTCCAAGCCACAATTCATTTTTGCAAGCTACCATTTTGCTGTTACTTTATGTTACCAATCCGACGTACTGAGACATAGTATACGCAGAATTATACTGCCACACTGATTCTTTGGAACTCTTGATGCGTATACACATGTGCTTGCACACACAACACACACTTCCAAATTTCAGAAGTCATCCTACACAAAAATCAGTGTGGTTGTGTTGATCCCAAAATCACACGCGCTAAGAACTGAAGAAATGTGTACAAACATGCAGCAGTACACATTTTCATCAGACCATCACATGGTGCTGGAGTGCCAAGAATAGCTACAGCACTTCTTATTGGACACCAGGAAACAGAAGTTTCACCACGCCACGGCCAAGCTAAATAATATTAAGGAGACCCTTTTCTCGCTGACTCTCCCGCTGCTCTGCCTGCTGGCGAAGATACTTGAGCCCCGCAGCAATGGAGCTCTCAACATCACTCATCCTGGGCTCACTGTGCTTCCGTCCTGCCCCACTGAATGACGGACCATAGTATTCAAATGTCGCAGGGGGTGGAATCTCTGCACCCTTACCACGCAAATCCTGTTCACTGTCTTCCATACATGTCTGATGTAACCCAATTCCCCAAACCCGCTTAACATCATCTGATGATGATACATCATCCCAGGCAGGGGATGCACGTTCATCACGAACCTTGTTCATGACATCTGACCTCCTTGCACTTCTGTCTGTGATGGTTGCTGCCCTGTTCGAAGGTTTCTTTGACGAGAAAAACAACACTGCTTTTGGTTTCTCTGGCAACACTGCAGCAGGATTCGGAACAAAGTCTGGCTGATACGAAGTTGGCGGTGCAAATTCTTGTGGGCGTTCAGAACGTTTCTTTTCAACCCAGTCTTCTTGCGACATAACTGGAACAGGCCACATAAATTACAGTTACCAGCGTGGAGAATTAGAGAAGACTGATGTCTAATGTGGATGAACAGCTGTGCATGTTACACCATCAGATGTACAAGAAGCAAATCCAAATTACTATAAATTACTCAATGAACAGAACAGCAAACAAGTTGTTTATATGACAACCGTTGCCAGTCACTTCCTGTTGGCTTGCTTAACTTAGAAAACTTCAACAAGCACTGAACAACATGTCTGTCAGACACAATGCATTGTGTGCAACCCAAAGGAAAATGTTTCCAGTACCAGCATTGTATACGGTAAGTACAAAACCTAATATTCACTGCAATACATTGAATTGAAATGTGTGGACGCTGACTCATAGCAAACTGGAGCAGCAGTGGACACTGCACTGCCTGCCATCACGTGAAATGGACTGAAGCACCGATGTCAATTGTCAGATAAAATAATGACACTGTATAAGTTCATAATAAACAAGTAGATGAAGACACAATAATGTACGTCATTCAGTAAATATGTCAATCAGTGAATAAATAACTATGTTAACAACTATATAAATAAACTAATGAACAGATGTCTATGCAAAGACAGCAAAATACTAGTAAAGCAGTCCCATTACAGGCCTGAACAGGCCCAGAGGGTTCCAGGAAGTTAAGGTTCCCAGATTTCGTGACAACGGCACAGGATGTTGGTAGGTTGTCACCCTTACGCACCGGCCGCCTTTACCCCCAGGAAATACTCCTGGTGCTCATTTCTGTTAGAGGCTGAGTCGACCCCAGGGCCATAGTGCGATCGGAAGAATTTTATGCCCATGAAGAATCCACTGACACCAGCTGGAATCGAACCAGCGACTTACCGATTTGTAGCACAGCACCTTAACCACTGTGCTACCGCAGTCCCCCGCAAAATACTAGTAGATACAATGAAATAAGTGCATGACTGCAAGAGAAAATAAATGACAGTATATGTCGCCTCGTCTGGCTCGAGGAACATAAAGCTACAAACAGGGTATTAGTTTGTCAGTACTTGCTGGTTCATTAACGATTATAAATTATTATTAAAAGTAACACTCTTAATGTCGACTTGCCATACACAATAATTATTTATCATATAGTACTAAATTATTCACTGAATGTACTGTTATATAATGTAGTAGTATATTGCACACGCAAGTTTATTTAAAACTGTTCGTTCAATTGATATTATTAACACCTTGACTGTTGATAAATGCACTCAAGCATACACTCCTTATGAGTATTGAAAGTGATTACTGCCCTATGCAGCCCAGAATTATCACCTTTGTTATATCACAATTATAATGAGACGTGCTGCCTACTTGTTCCCCCTTGGATTGCTACACACGCACACACTGACGCTGGAAGACTCCGACTGGCTGAAGCCACGCTGACTTCAAATAAGGGACGCTATGACGTTATATACCCGCGTTAATCTCGCTCCCAAAGATGCTGTGTAACACTTACACACAAATTAAAATAACAAAACAAAAAAATAGCAAATTAGTTATTATAAAATTTGCCCTTAGCGTAACAGTATAAATAATTCTGGTCTTATGAGATGTGACACAAAAGAATGGATTCTTGCAGGTGCACTGCACCTTGTGGACAAATGCGCCACGTCCCTCCAAAACACCAGGAACCCATCCCCCTGTGACCCGGTGTCACATACATACCGTAAGACCGTAATGCCCAGCTACATTGTCACAACTGCACTTGCAAACATATAAAGCATTAAAACTCGTCAACAAAGTAATATATTACAAATTAAAGTAAATAATGGATGAACACCTAAATAAGTACCTTGCCCAAATAAGTTAACAATACACAGCAACCCACAACTCACCTTCCTTGCCAATGTCCCATGGCCTAACTTGTGGCTGTTTCCTTTTTATTGGTTCTGGTTGTCGTTGTGGCTCAGGCTCCACCGTTTCCTTCTCACCTTCTGACGCTTCTTCCACTTCTTCTGCTTGCACAGACGTTTCGGGCTCTATAACCAACCACAGGCAGGACACAGTATTACCGGGTTATGGGAACAGCTTCCATTTATACAATACAGGGCTGTACCAATTAACCCTCTAAATCACAGTAGCAACTACATGTATTTAGACTCTGGCAGAGCTGGCGGACGGGCCGACTCTATACGTGAGGTGTCAAAGGCAGAGAATTGGTTACGTACCGTCGGCCAATACACTATCGCTAACGCTGCACCAGCAACTTCGCCTGCCAAAAACTAGAACGACACTGCGTGCCGTAACATTAAAAAAAATCAATTTGCGCACGTACACACACACACACACACACACACGCACACAGTGTACTTACATACTTAGGTCTCTCACAGTACATGCCGGTTATTCCCCTTAACCGGAATTAACCGGTTGGACTCCGCAATGGCGATCCAGTGTGTTTACTGTGCGACAGGAACTGAACTGATATGAACTACTGACAGCAACTGGACGCTACGAACTGTTATGACCGTACGATTACAGTAACTGCTGTGCAGTGGTTTAGGTTTAATTATTTACATGGCTGTTCATGGGCTGGGAGAGCTCAGTCGGTATAGCGACTCGCTAAGGGCTGGACGGTCGGAAGATCGAATACCGGTGGAAGCGACATTTTCCGCACCTGTCCAGACCGGCCCTGGGGCCCACCCAGCCTCCTGTAAAATGGGTACTGAGTTTTTCCCGGGGGTAAAACGGTCGGGGGTGTGGCGCTGACCACCCACCCCATCTAGTGCTGAGGTTAAAGAAAGAGTAGAGCTATATCTCTACTTCACCTCTGGGCCTTCGTGGCCTGTTACAGGGTGAACTTTACCTTGTGTCTCAGCACTCGGCCATGTGTGAGGGTGCAGCTTCACACATTAACATCAGTACTGCATGCAGCAGACAGTCTAAGGCCCGTAAGTCCTCAAACAGCGTTATGTTCAGTTCACATTGACTGCTCCTTGCAATGGAGATAGCTGTGTCTACGTATCATCCCATCAAGGCGTGGGGCAGTGCAGGTATAAAGATCTCCAGCTAGTGTCGAGCTTACGAATGAGTAGAGAAGCACCTCCGCTCCCTCCTACAACCCTTCATGGCGTGCACAGGGCCAACTTCGCTGGAAACCGTCATAATAACAACAGAGCCAAATCACGAAGGAGTGCCTACCAAATATCACGTTGTTTATACTAAGTCTGATGAAGCACTGGCAACCGTTTTGGAAAGTTACGGATCTCCCACTTTCCCGCGCACTACTACAGCCCCTGCAGGCAACTGATCAGCCTGGCCTGATCTCGGCAGGTCTGTCAAGCAGCGCCTTGAGTCTCAACAGTGGCACTCTTCCGAATACTGTCCGCACATTCTCTTTTTGAAACAGTATCACGACAGCCATGCTCTGACTGCAGTACAGACAACATAAAACACTAAACCCTGGGCAGTATCAGTCATGACAGACCATAAATTCTAACAGCCGGTCTCCGATCTTACCTTCCTCCTCAGGCGGCAGGCCCATGCGGGCCCGCTTCCTCTGTCGAGCGGCCTTCAGCCTGGCCTGCAGCTGCTGCTGGCGCCTCTCCCGGAGCCTCTGGGCGCCCACCTGCTCGCGCTTGGTCTCCTGACGTAGTTTGGACAAGGCGTCCTGCTGAGCGCGTCGTTCCGCCTCATCTTGGGAGAAGCCGTAGTATCCGACGCCATGCGCGCGGGCCTCTGCAAGATGCAAACTCGTGAATGCCAGAAGCCAAGCAATGTCCCGGCAGCTATTACTACTGCCCGTTCTTTCACCAACTAACCAACTGCACGGAGCGACGTCATTCTTGAAAAGCCACCAGTCCTCAGCTAGTCAAGAAGGTCGACGCATTTTATAAGACGTGAAGGTTCATCACCGTGTTCACAACAGCCCGCCACTTGTCCCTATCCATAGCCATATGAATCCACTCTACTCCCTCCAACCTATTTCTACTAGAACCGTTGTAGTGACGGACATGATCAAGTCCGACGCCCCGTGTAACTTCTCGTAACATGTTGATTTTTTGCGGCGAGGAGTTGTTAGCCTCTTACCCCACCCACAAGCCGGAGCATCACCCCATTTCGGCTGTCCGCGACTGTTTATGAAACAAATTCGCAGCTACCCTCCGTATCTGCAGGACGTCTCTAGGAACCAGCAGAACACAGCAGGCGCCTAGGGCGGCTTTTGGGTAATACACTTTCTGTTTCTTCGCAGAAGTCCACTGACAATGCTTAACTTCACTGACTATAAGTGTCTTCCTTTTGTTGTTCTAAATTCTGTTCAGTCCAAACAAATGATGAAATGGTGTCAACAGTACACAAGTGTGGGGAAAACCGTGATAAGGGGGGGAAGAGGCCAAAAATTTGTCTGCGGCGGGGGGGGGGGGGGACATTAAGCCGGTGCTGGCTGCCAGCATTCCTAATCTCGGCATCAGATCGACGGGAGTGGCTAAATTAAAGTCCCGGTCGTTCCATCTCCAACGAAAAAGCCCCCCAGAACCTATTCCAAAGGATGCTAATGGACTCCAGCGTCGGTGCGAACGATGTGCAAAAGGGCAACTGTGTGGGCCGGTCCAGTCCACTGCAAGACCTGGACAACCAGCAGCGGCAGGCAGGTAAACCCGCCCATCTAGTGTCGCGTCGCCGCTCGACACTATCTGCCTATTACTGCGTGCTCCTTCAGTCCCCTCTGGCCACGTCAACGAGCCCAAAGCGTTTGTCGTCACGTCAGGGTACCGAAACAAGTCCCACGGGTCCTGCACATCTCCCTCGAACTATTACACCCCATTCACCCCGCCTTTTAGCGCAAAGCGGTGACCGCATTACTTGCTAGTCGTTGACGCTGCGGTCAAGAGGCAGAATGGTACGAAGGGAAGCACTGCGCATGCACCGACAGACGTTTTCTATGAGTTTCCGAAACGTCCACAGTGGCGCAAGCTGGAATGCACTCCCAGCACAGTGAATGTTTCTGAAACAGGCAAAACGCTGCCTGGCCGTTACGAGGTGAGCCTAACAGCGGCCACGCCGTGCCGACTGCAGCTACAGCTCAGCTAGCAAGCAATCCCGTTAGTGCTATATCTCCCTGTCTAGCCATTCTGTTCACACAAATGTTGGTGGTAACCAGCTTCGCCAACGACAATCGCTTTGGGCCGGTTGATATGTCCGACGGGGCTGTAACAGAGCACAACAGATGACAGAGACTGGGAAGCGTCGAGCACCGTAACGTGCACCAGGGCACTCACTGGCAACAATTCATGTTCCCACGACTGCTTTGTCTCACAAATACGCCAGTAATTACGCACTGTAAAAGGAGCCAAGCCCATGACCGTAATGCTGTTCACACGCCGGGATCATTCGGCAAACATTCGTACTCTGGTGCACTTGCCAAATGTCTGCCTGGTCACTGTGATGGCGTTGCCGAATGATATTGTTCCCACACACACACACAAGTACCTTGTCTGCTTGTCAAGTATAATCACGCCGTGGGAACGCAACGACAAGTTCCGACTTGATACGTGAACTGACATTAGCGATAGCTTTGACTCGTGTCCCATATGCTTACAGCCGGATGCAAACGGATGTAATCACAATTTCTACAAGTGTCCGGTTCCCTCGCCGTGACACGAACAAATTTTATCCCATATACCGGTCGTGGGCACTGATATGGTGCACGGCTGTATCAACTGACCAGTGTGTCTGTCGGTCACTCCGGACACAACGCAACGTCCAACGTCAGGATGGCCGTAGTCTTAGGATTATGATATCATATTATCTGGCAGGTGGCTACAGACGTTTCGGAGATACACGCGGTCAATTCCGTAATGGAAAGCGAGGGCAGGTACACAGCAGATGGGTTACTGTCCGCCGAGAGTTGCGGTTGCATTTCGAGCCCGTACTTTGGACAGTCTCTTGAGGGATATGAATAATAGCAAGCACTTTCACTGCATTACATTTGCCGTCCGTCATGTCTGTTCTGTCAGCTGACAGTTGCGGTTTTTCATCGAAAGATGCTATAGCTCTCGGCGATCAATCGTGCTGTTACACTGAACACAGATACATGGGAGGAATGTTGCACATGAAGCCGTCTTGGTTAACGGCAAGTATAGGCGGGAAAAAAATAAATATTTGTAGGCAGCAGGGTAAAGATGAACCCATTAAAGCGCAGTGAGCACTTTATATACCGCCAGTTTAACATTCAGCAATTCTACGTTCTGCCCACACAGTGTATTTATGTGTTTTGTGTGGATCTGAGGACAAACAGCGATTATTTCCCTATACAGCATTAACTGACTGGTTTTTATAACCGAGACGGAGTATGTTTACTGCGCGGTACGGACTGGATCTTTATATACCGCCAGTTTAACATTCAGCAGTTCTACGTACTGCCCACACAGTGTATTTATGTGTTTTGTGTGGATCTGAGAACAAACAGCGATTATTTCCCTATACAGCATTAACTGACTGGTTTTTATAACCGAGACGGAGTGTGTTTACTG
>Ga0123354_10013887_pt1 | contig 12522 bp, 13 predicted proteins | sample TergutLab28metaG_2_FD_97872 | JGI IMG/M metagenome (GOLD analysis project Ga0123354, IMG submission 97872) | Labiotermes labralis P4 segment gut microbial communities from Petit-Saut dam, French Guiana - Lab288 P4 | ecosystem: Host-associated > Arthropoda: Insects > Digestive system > Gut ... | reverse complement strand
TTGAAGAGGTTGGTTATCTTTCTGACTTTGGAACTGTGGTAAGTGAAGGTGGCCCATTTATTGTTGTTGCTGTTGTTGGTTGTGTTCATCTGGGTTTTACGTTGTAGTTGTGCTCTCAGTTTGTCTATGTGATGAATGGGGAATTTATTGTTGTTTGCTATGTTTCGAATTTTTTTTTTGCCATTCTGCTATTCTCTTTGCAGTTGAGAGTGATAGTGACAACATCCTGTTGATCAGGTAGCGGTAGGCTGCCATTTTGTTTTCGGTAGGATGGTTGGAAGTATAGTTGATTGTGGTATCTGTTGTCGGTTTTTGGAAGATGTCGATTTCTATTTGGGTGGGGTGTCGAATTATTAATAGATCGAGGAAACTTATGCTATTGTTGTGTTCAAAGGTAGGGGTAAATTGTAGGTTGGGATGTACCTTATTTATGTGGCTATGTATTATCTCAGGTGTGGTATGCTTTGTGTTGTATATCAGCAGGATGAGTTTAAAATTTAGTACACCTGTATCATCAGCAGACAACATAGGTTTATAGTAAGTGCTTATTGCAAGTGGATGATCGTTAATGTACTTCATAAATAGGAAGGGCCCACAAATTGATCCATGAGGAACACCATGTTGAAATTAATTAATTTATTCATTAATTTATTTTCCATTTATCCATTTACAGGTACAACTTAAGGATGTGGAAATAGTCCTAATGTGTTGTATAATGTATCTGTTAAATTACAGATATCAAATGACAATACAACTATAATACAATGATTACACAATAAAATATCAATTACATCATTAAATCATTACAATCTGGAATATATCTTATTTATTAGAATTAAAATATTCATCAATAGAACAAAATAAGTTATCACGAAGAAACCTCTTAAAGGTCTTTTTAAAACCTTGTATTTCATTTGCTACACTCTTTGTGTGAGTTGGAAGATGATTAAAAATTTTAATTCCTGCATAATGAGCTCCTTTATGGTATTTGGTTAATATAGTAATGGGTCGATGAAAATTATTAGCAGTTCTAGTGTTGTGGTTATGGACTTCTAAGTTCTTTGTAAATAAATGATAGTTGTTCACCACATACAATAAGAGAGAAAATATGTACTGAGAATAGAAAGGTAAAACTTCAATTGTTTTAAGTGGTTCTGTACATGAACTTGACTTATTCATAATTCTTAAAGACTTTTTTTTTTGTATTCTGAATATTTTAATACTATTTAGGAGTATTACCCAAAAAATTATACGATAGAATGAACATAAGAAGAATATAACGTTCATAAGGCTTTCCTTGGCAACATTGCATTAACAGCTGTTATTACATAACCTGCAGAGTTCAATCAGAAAATTAATTGATCCCAAGTTAAAAGTGTCATCAACCTTCAAGCCGAGAATCTTTGTGTATGGAACATTAACAATTTTTTAATTCAAGTATTTAGTATCTAATATAATGTCAATGTAATTTTTTTGTTCAAAATTGTAAATAATACGTTTTATTAAAGTTAAAGGATAGGAAATTGGCTTTAAACCAAGAAGTTATATCAGAAAGCGTTATGTTTAATGCTATTTTAAGTCCGTCTTGATTAAGGCTAGTTATTATAATGCTAGTATCATCTGCAAAGAACACAACTTTGGAATCACTGTCTGTAATTATGGGTAAATAAGAAAAAACAATGGGCCCACGATCAAACCCTGAGGAACCCCACAATAAAACAACAATTACTCGTGGCGCTAAGACAACCAAAATATAGTGGAAGGACTGGAAATTAAAACGAATCGTTGAATATAATTTGGGTTGTCTGAAGAACTTGACTCATAAATTTTAATTTTTAATTCACTGTTTAGTCCTTGGGAGGTTTACAGGTGCAGGTAATTTTCGCGTTGCTATGGGAAATTTTGTTGTACATTGAGAATTTTGAAATAATGCCAACAGAAGAGTGCCATATTTGTGAATGCGATTTCGCAGGGCGGAATAGAAAGCTTTGTGGTGGGAAATGATTATTGAAAGCTGAGTTGTTTCTACGTGTATAATTTGTTCTACTCGATGAACCGTCATGACCTGCAAAGGTTGGAGGTAATAGTTGTTTTAATCGTGTTTATTTCCTCCTGGTCGCATATAAAAAAAAAAACCTACTTTTCGCCACGAGACCTAATTTAAAAGTCCTGTGAATGTCAAAGCGTGCTACATTGGTCCGCCTAGTTGAATTAGGACATATTTTCTTTAGTCTTTTGCTTCGTTTATTGTCCTGCAGTTCTGTTCCCTATTCAAAAGTGCTACATAACCTGTAGTTAATCGCAACATCACTGGGTAGCATTTATAACGCGATTGCCATTATTATTTGAACCATTTATTTACCAGAACATGTTACTTTAGGACAGTTTTTAAAGCCATGTATGTGAAATCATAGTGTTTTCGGAACTCGCTGTGCTGTACTCTGTTACATCCATTAGATAGGCCCTTCTGATTATCTGGCTCTTATAAAGGAAAATAAGTGTTCTTGTTATAGTAGCAGTGTTGTTTTCAAAATGATGCCTAAAATCTGATACGTAGTCACCTTGCGTCCTGTAAGCACACATACTGTTAATTTGTTTGGATATGTGATTTCAGTATTACACTCTGCAGCCTAGCTTCTCTTTCCATAAAAATTACAGCTTTGGCAATTAATGGTTCTTTGTTATTTTTTTTTTTTAAAGAAATTAAGCTGGAGATCACAGTGCAGCTTGGTTTAATGCTGTCTTTACAAGATGGGGTTTTTGGTAACTGTCAGCACAATGGTTAATGGCATGAAGAAGTGTAAGCATACACCTCAATTGTGTTTAATTCTGAGGTCTGAAAGGCATGGTTTTATTTTCATTTTCTGTGGCCTGTTGCTTAGTGTAGGACCAACTTTACCCTTACATTACATAATGCCTAATTTTCTGATTATGAAAACATAGGTACTGTTAAAATACAACCAATTCTCAAAACTCTTGCAGACTTACTATCCTCTTTTATTTGAAGCTGTGGCTGGTTACTTAACCCATTGTAGTACCCTGACTTTAGCGCAGGTAATGTGTGTTACAATCAGTCCAGAATGTTTTGTCTTCCTGTTTGCTATCCGTAAATCTAAAGACTAAAATATGCTGAACTACATAGGTCATTACAGAAGTTTTGTGTATGGTTTTAAAAACAAGATGAAAACACTACTGATATTCCTGAATATTTACAAATATGCCTTTCTCTAAATATAGTCATCAGCACTGTCCACACACTTTTTTTATCTTTGTGGTAAACAATCAGTTGCAGCTCTGTATTAGTCCTTGCCTAGAGGATTTAAGAGGCAGTAACAGCAGTGTTGGTATTGTTTTCTAATTCACATCGTTAGCACCGAAGATGTTTTTCACACATGCAAACGACCAGTAATCACACATGGCAAGATATGGAGAGTAGGAAGAATGTGCCAACTCCTCCCAACCCCAATGTTACACCAACTTTTGCATGTCGCGATGGCATTGAGGTTTTGCATTTACCTGGAGCAAAGTGTCACCGTGTGCAAGCAGTTCTGGTTGGTTACAGTGAAGAGCCAACCTCACCTTATCCTGCAAGAGTGTGCAGCAATGTTAGCCTTTGAGAGGCATGGGATGGTCAAGCACAAGTCCATTTCAGCTGAAGAACATTGCGTGCGTGACTTGCAGAGTACCTGGACTGCAGCGTGCAGTTTTCTTCCTCGGTGACGTTGGGTACATTACTCAGCATTCTGTTCTTTTAGCTGAGGGTCAAATAAATGCATCTGTGACATGTCAACCATTCAGATGTGATCGAGAAGTGCATTGGCTTGATTTCTCTGATGCTGGAGATGGATGGTGACAAGAAGAACATGTGTGGCTGTTTGGTCATTGAGCACGTGTGGAATCCACTTGCACAAATTTTTGTTTCCCTAAGCTATTGTTGAGGATGTGGTAAACATTTGGAGAGATTCCAACTTCGGTAATGGTTGCCATGCAAGAAATACTGTGCGTATGTTCAAGGACAGATTTCACTTGTTCCATGTGGCATTCGTCTGTCGGGGATCCACTGTGAGGGGCATCGCCTGTCTCTTCCCGGCCATTCTTAATGGCTTTCACACATGGGCGAACTGTTTCCTATGAAGGGGCATATGCACCTAAACCTTCCTTCAACAACTTATAACACTCTCCAGCACTTTTTTCCAAGAAAACATTAAATGTTACTACTATTGTCACATCTGTCCATGAGAAAATTCCTTGTAGCCTTTTCCGATCCGTAGCTAAATAGCAAGTGACATCACAAAGACAGTGCACCCTTGTGACAGCAGCAGTAGTGCCACTAGTGCCACACATGTGATTTGAGTTCAGTCATATGAAGCACCACACAGTGCTGCCACCATACACAAAACTTCTGAAATGACCCACTTATGTTTTTGGCTGGTGTTTTGTATGTATGTGAAACTTGGTGTCTCATATTGAGGGAGAGTTAGGCTAAGGAAACTTGCATAAACAGCACTCTGTGTTCTGTCTAACACAGTGTTTCTAAACCTTTGTGAGACTGCAGCCTGGTAAATTATTTTTTTCATAAGATGAGGGCCTGGTCCCAACAAATTTACTAGTAAATACCTTTCCAATTTTTTTTAAGTTCATACATTAAACTAACTTAAGTATTAATAATTAATTATGCCATAATCATACGGAGTATTAGTACACTTATGTATAAGGTGTGGCACGTTAACAAATACAAAATTACATTTAAATTAGTTATCAATCACTGGACTAATGAAATCTTGTAGCATATTGTAGTTTCCTCAGGCCAACATCTGGGTCTGAGTTTTTCAACACATTTATGAATATTTTGCTCCTCAGAATATTTCCACTATAAAACATTTATTCATGAAAATTGCATAGAAAACTAAAATGACAAATTCCAGGCGACCCTCTCTCGGCATGGCCCGACGGTTGAGAAACACTGGTCTAATGCAACCTTTATTTATTATTACTTTTCAAACACCTCATGTTTTAATCAAGCTGATATTTATTTAAAAAAAAAATTCTTATAAACTGAAGGTAAAAATGTAAAACTTGTAATTACAAGTCAATTGTAATTTATATCTTGTATTAGTTGTGGGGTCTTACAACATCTTTTACACTTTCATCCAAGTTTTAAGTTGTTATATTAAAAATAAACACCTAATGATTATTGGCTTGATAAAACATGTGGAGTTTGAAAAGTGATAATAAATAAAGGTTGTGTCAGATTGAATGGAGTTCCATTTATGAATCTACACAACGGGTGGATAACATAATAAAAATTGAGAATGTTTGACAATAGGGTGCTGAGGAATATATTTGGGCTTAAGAGGGAGGGGTTAACAGGGGACTGGAGGAAATTGTACACTGAAGAGCTTCGTGATGTGTGCAGTTGTGCGCCGCATAATGACATTTCGGTCAATGACAGACCACATATATGACAGTGGTCCCATAAGATTATGATATTATAGTATTATAATACCATTGTGTTACAATAGCATACAATATTCAGTACAGTAACATGCTGTACAGGTTTGCAGCCTAGGAGCAATAGGCTATACCATGTAGCCTAGGTGTGGGCTGGGTAGCTCAGTCGGTATAGATGGTCCGGGATTGAATGCCGGTGGGGACAAGATTTTCTGAACCTCCAGACTGGCCCTGGGGCCCACCCAGCCTCCTGTAAAATGGGTACCAGGTCTTTCCCAGGGGTAAAGTGCGGCCGGGGCGTGCTGCTGACCACTCACCCCCTTCTAGTGCCGCGGTCATGTAAGAGTAGAGCTATACCTCTACCCACCCTCTGGGCCACACCAGGCCTGTAATGGAATCACTTTACCTTTATGTAGCCTAGGTGTGTAGTAGGCTATACTGTCTAGGTTAGTGTAAGTACTCTCTATAATGTCTGCACAATGATGAAATCGCCTAACGACGCATTTCTCAGAACGTATCCCCTTTGTTAAGTGACACATATCTGAACTCCTCACCAAATATTATACGGGCGTATAAGTAAATTTATTTGTAACGTCCTGCACTAGTTAAATTATACAGGTGTTCTAAACAAGAAGAATGAGCTGGCTGGTGCATATGTCAAGTATGGTGGGAGAAAAGAGTGGTATATGGGGTTTTGGTAGGGAAACTTAGAGGAAAGAGGCTGTTTGTAAGACCTAGACATAGATTAGGGGATTGTTAAAATGGATCTTAATGGCACTGATTTCAAGGGCATGGACCAGATTAGTCTGGCTCAGTATAGGGGTGGGTTCTTGTGAGCATTGTAGTGAACCTTCTGGTTTCATAAAATGACTAGTCGAAATATTAGCTTCTCTAGAAGACCTTCGCACCATGTATTATTATTTATTAAAGAGAGACAGAGAGCAATTGAACAGTTTTGAAAGGAAAGTGTATAGAATAGTTTTAGCACAGTACATGACAATGAAAAAGACAATTGGAGAATCTTAACCAATAAAGAAATTTGTGCAAGGGTTAAAAGACCTACTGTAAGAGACACAATAAGGTTAAATAGATTACGTTGGTTTGTGCATTTACAGAGAATGGAAGGAAATAAAATTCCCAAAAGGACATTATATATGAATTTGGGAACAACAAGATTGAGAGGTAGACCAAGAAATAGGGGCAAGATGAGGTGAGAGAGGATGGAAGAATAGTTGGTGGAGAAGGGTGGCAGGAAAAAGTACATAACAGAGAGGAATAGAAGAAGCTCCTGACAATGGCAAGGAATTGTCGCATTCTGCACATGCCAATCGAATGAATGAATAAATGAATGAATGAATTATTAACCCTTAACCCGCTAACTTGGAAAATATGGTGAGCTAATAATGCCAGCAGATGGCGGATGGGATTTAACTCGGCGTTTAAAGGGTTACATTTAACAGTTTTTGGAGACTTCGTTCATGCATTTTCAAGTACAATGGTTGTTTTTTGTTAGCTGGTTCGTAAGTCAATAGGAGTGAAGTCACAGACGTGCTTGAAGATAAAGCCTTGTGTATGTGGTTTATATTTAGAAAGCAGAATTTAGATGTATGCTTTGTAGTTTTGAAATCAATGTTGAAGGAAACATTTGCATTATGTTGTATTGTGTATGGCTTTTACCAATTGTGCTATAAGGTCCACAGTTCCCTTTTCATTTGTGTTGGTAGTAACTGCATAGATGTTTCAGTGTTATGTTCCTTCATACTAGTTCCATTATGTGTGACAGTATCGATATCTTAGATGCAATTAAGGTACCATACTTATGGCAGCATGCACTGTATTACTGTTTTATAGTTACCATTTTATTGATTTGTATTGCCACAGGTTTATCGTAACTCTAGAGTTTATATCACACAGGTCAAAGGAATAGTTCTAAGAATTCTGTACACACATGCCTACCACCACTGCAGAGCAGCCTGGGGTGCAAGGTTAAGCACTTAGGGCGACCGGCGATCGCGGGACCCGTCAGTTGATAGTGAATCCTTTGTAGTCTTCTTGAAGCCTTACGCTGCATTACGCAGTCACTCTTGATCAAGCAGTCTCTGGGACAGGACGTCCCGAGTTCATCTGGCGAGTCCGGCAGCAGCAGTGGTGCCTAATTAGTCTCCTCTTTCTTGTGTTTAAATACTAATTATGAGTGAAGACTGTCAACTGAAGTCTGTGAAAGTTACGCTGCATAGCCATCACCACTCCCTCATTCCTCCTAAGCAAAGAAGTTGGATCCATGCCCTAATCGGACAACATCTGGGATACACTCGATTAGAATAGTTCCTTCGATGGATACAATAATGTTACGGTAGCCATGAAGGAAACATTATTGCTGCTTTAGAGGCTGTCTGGCATAGTAGGAAGTCATTCATAAAGGTTTCATTAAAAAGTACGGAGTCTGTGATTAAAGGGATATTTTAATCACAGAATTAAGTTAAGTGACATTCTGTAGTAATGCGCTGGTTTAATCTGTGCAGAAGCAAGTATGATGTGGGAAGTGAGGGCCGCAGTCCAAAGGTGAATGGAAATTCATGCCTGGGGAAACGTAAGAGGAGTCAGATGCAGAAGCATTGTGGTTACCTTCAGGATTGGCTTGACAAACCATGGACATTCCAGGAGGAGTCCAACACAGTGTTTGAATTTGAAGAGGAACCCATCACTAGAGTGCCTCATTTCCGATCTGCATCATATTGGCTAAACAGCCCCATGCCCACATTTGATCGAAGACTTTTCCCCACTGCTTCAGAACCGGCCATGTGCCGCTACTCTGTACCAGTAGGATACTCGCTGGAGCCTGTTTCATTGCCCGTGTATACAACGTATGTACCAGTGCCTTCTGACCCAGTTCCTTCAAGGAGGCGAAGCACCAGAGTGGTGGCCCAAACTAATGGCCTCCATGGGCAATTTGCATCTGCCCCACCTCTTTCACAAGGCAGTTGTCATGGTCATAAAGATTCAAGAAAATCTTCTTCAAGGTTGCAGCCTGGTGTGGATTCCGGCACCACTGAGGAGTTCACAAGTCTGCCACCTGCAGGGAAATCGCGTCCACCTGATATAGTCCACCGTAGATTCAGTGACCCAGGCATTAGTAGGTATGTGGCTATTTAAGTGGCAGCTAACTAACTAACTAACTAACTAACTAGCTAGCTAGCTGGCTGCTAGCTAACCAAACAGCTCTATGTAGTACAGCCCTGCTTGTGACCTCACAGTTTCCCACCTACTGAAGGCATTCCCAGCATTTTGTGGAGTCTGAAAGTTTATTACCATGTGGTCCACCACGTATCCCTACTGTGAGCCAGATTAATCCAATTTATACTGTCCCATCATATTTGTTTGATAATTGTTTTGATATTATCTTTCCATCTACCCCAAGATCTTCCAAGCAGTTTATTTTCTATAGGTTTCTCTATGAAAACCCTATATGCACCACTCCTTTCCACCCCCTCCCTCCCTCCCACTTGCCACCCGCCATCTCGTTCTTCTTGATTTAATCACCTGGATGATATTTGATGAGGTGTACAGATCATGAAGCTTCTCATTTGCCATTTTTTTCCCCATCCTGTTATTCCCTCTCCTTGGGCACAATATCTTCCTGGTTATCTTGTGCTGAACCTTGCAGCCTTTGTTCTTCTCTCAGTGCAAGAGACCAGTTTATTGTTGTAGTTGTCTTGTGTGTATTGTTGTCATCTAATGTGTTCATGTGTACGTGTTGTACCATGTGTGTATTGCTGTTTTTACTTTAGATGCTGGACTGCTGGCTAGAAGTCAGTATTCAGGAGGTCATGCGACCGGTCACCTTGATACAGGTTTTTCTTGGTTTCCCTGTGTCGTCTATAAGCAAATGCTGAGACGGTTCCCAAGATTCCAAGTTGCCACTACATACTTCTCATGTAGCCCTCCCGACTTAAATTTATTAGTAATCAATTTCATATTTTGTATACATGTAAAATAACCACTGCCACCGCGTGACAACCCAATTGCAGTCAACAACAACAACAACAACACTAATCATCATCATCATCATCGTATCATGTCTGATAGAACCATTACTGTAATTTTAGCCAAGCACTGTATAGAGCTTCCTGATGATGGATCCCATGTGATCTGAAACATGTTGTAGCAATTTTAAATATTTTTAAATATTTTATAATAATTCTAATAGTATCTACGAATTATATATTTGTGCATCTGTTGGATTATAAAGTGTTCTAATCGTTGTTGATGCACAGTAAAAACATGAGGAATGAAAACAAAATAGAATTTCTGAGAGAATTGTAAGTCGCAATGTTGAAAAGTAACCATTAGGATGTATTAGAAGATAGGAATGTACGAACAATGAATCTTAGAAAATTAGTCTGTGATGAAATGAACCGCATTGAAGTGGCTTGTGATATGTCAGATGGTGGATGTCATCATTAGTGGTAGTGAAACTTAAAGGTCTGTTACCAGAAAGATGGTTTGAGTTCTTGTTATGTTGTGTGTTGCCAGGTCACCTGCTGCAAACCGTGTGGACAGCTCAGACTCTGGTGATTCTTGCAGTCGTGCTAGCAGCCCAACGTCAAATGCGTTGGTGCTCAGTCTCATGGCGCAGGTAAATGCACTGCAGGACAGCAATAAACAGCTGTACCAGGAATTGCGGGAGACAAAGGCAGAGCTTGAGACACTGAAGCATTCTTGGCGTCAACTTGCCCCCGAATATGAGCCTGGGATGCTATCAGGTATGTTGTGACATTTGTAGTTTGTGTTGTAGCATCTGTAATGTTAATTCAAAGTGAATTTCTTTGTGGATGTGGTTTTGTTAACCTGCTAATGTTGGCCAATCTTCAGGTTCAGCATTTAATATGTTGAGAAATAGTACAAAAGAAAATATTTTGATCTGAGAGAGATGGAGAATTTTGAGAATGAAGGATATTACATAGTGAGGACTTTATGATCTGTATTGATTAGGTACAAAGCATGACATTTATGCATGTCAGCTACATCATTTTTTGAGAAACTGGTGGGGTGTAAAGTTTTTTGTGCTCTGCATTCTAAGAACATTATCGTATGCTTGACAAATATGGACAGAGTGTTGGGACACGTGTGTTTTTGGATGAATGATAGTAGAGGTAGACTGGACTGTGCACAGATGCAAAACTATGCTTCTGTCTTTAGTCAACAGTCTCGACCATTACAGATTTTATTGTTGTTGCTTTTTTCGATTTTAACTGGTGTTACAAAATTAAGTGCGCATGATGGCAGTAGACATACAACTTGGGTACGTAAATAAGTACGAGGGGGTGCTGATAAGTCCTTAGCCCGTCCTACTTCCCAATGTAGGACGGAATCATTAGTGTCGTTGGAAAGTGGGGTCTGTTCATGTGTCGAATTGCAAGTCTTTTCTTGTTACAGAGGCTGAAAGGAAGCATGTCAGGCGATGCGCGCAATTTCAACAACATGGAGACGTGAGCTGTCATCAAGTTTTTTTTTCCTGCAAGGCAAGGTGCCGAAGGAAATTCATGCCACTCTGACAGAAACATTAAGGGAACATGCACCAACGTATGCCACTGTTAAAAACTGGGTGGCCCAGTTTAAACGTGGTGATTTTTCCACCTGTGACGCCCCTTGTCCTGGATGACCCGAAACAGTGACCACCCTGGAGATTATTGATCAAATTCAGGAGCTAATCTTGGAAGACTGCTGGATTTCAGCTAAAACAATAGCTGAGCAACTGGGCATCTCACGTGAGCAGGTTGGGTCCATCATTCATGAAGATTTGGACATGTGGAAGCTCTCCGCGAAGTGGATCCTGAAATGCCTGAATGCGAATCAAAAATGTCAACGGTGCCATTTGTCTGAACAATGTTTGGAATTTTTTCGGCGTGATCCAAATAATTTTCTGTTGCGATTGGTGACCATGGATGAAACCTGGTTATATCACTATGACTTGGAGACAAAGCAACAATCAGTGGATTGGCGGCATAGCAGCTCACCCTGCCCCAAAAATTCCAGTGCAAAATTCTGCTGGAAAAGTTCTCTCCTTGATTTTTTGGGACTGCTTATTGATTATCTTCCAAAGGGCCAAACTATCAATGCCGAATATTACTCATCTCTGCTGGTGCAATTGGAGGACATTCTGAAGGCAAAATGCTGCAGGAGTTCCCTGGACTGAAAAAGCAATTGAAAGGTCGCCATTTTTCTTCCGACGTAGAGATCATTGCTGCTGCAGAGACCTGGTTGGATGGACAACCTTCTGAATTTTTTTGAGTGACTTGCAAAAGTTAAAGCAACGGGCTAAGAAGTGTATTGAGCTTCGTGGGGAGTGTGTTGAATAAATCCTGAGTTTGGTCATTGTAGCTTGTTTCCTTCCTGGTCGGGCTAAGGACTTACTAGCACACCCTCGTATTGCATGTGGAATTGTGGTAAGCATCTGGAAAGTGGTTGTGTTGAAGATTGGGGTGGCGATTGTGATGACTGTATTCTTCCTCTTCATCTTATCATAAATTTATATTTTCTGAAATTTCTATAGCTATTTTAGCTGTATGATTTGCTGGCAGACTTAATACGTGAGATTCGCGATGCAGCCAGAGTGCGTGAGGAGGTTCTGCTGTCTAGAGTGTATGGCATGTTGGAAGCTGCAGGGAAGATGAACCCAGCTAATCATTTGGTGAGTACTGCAGTATTATTAGTCTTGATCATGTACAGAAATCCCATATTCTTTGAGATAAAATATTTGGTATGTCAAAGGTAAAGCTAAAGCAGTCCCATTACAGGCCTGGACAGGCCCAGTGGGTTCCAGGAAGTTAAGGTTCCCAGATTTCGTGACAACGGCACAGGATGGTGGTAAGGTTGTCAGCCTTATGCACCGGCCGCCTTTACCCCCAGGAAATGTTCCTGGTAGTCATTTCTGTTAGAGGCTGAGTTGACCCCAGGGCCATAGTGCGATCGGAAGGATTTTATGTCAATGAAAAATCCACTGACACCAGCTGGGATCGAACCAGCGACCTTCCGATTTGTAGCACAGCACCTTAACCACTGTGCTACCGC
>Ga0123354_10013883_pt1 | contig 12524 bp, 9 predicted proteins | sample TergutLab28metaG_2_FD_97872 | JGI IMG/M metagenome (GOLD analysis project Ga0123354, IMG submission 97872) | Labiotermes labralis P4 segment gut microbial communities from Petit-Saut dam, French Guiana - Lab288 P4 | ecosystem: Host-associated > Arthropoda: Insects > Digestive system > Gut ... | reverse complement strand
TAAAACACAACATATGTATATAAATGCATTAATGAAATATCAATTACATGAGGGCTACATGTTTCGGCCGTAAAACAGCCATCATCAGGCCAATGCAGAACATATACAAGGTAAAATATAAGCGTGGACTCTGGGGTCCCATATCATTTACAATAAAGATTAAAATAATTGAGCATCCAATTGTACAATGAAAAACCAATTTAAAATGTAATTAATTATGTCACTTATAGTACTGAAAGTTTCTAGTGAACGGAGGTTATATGGTGGCCTTGTGATCACTTCGTACCGTCGGTTCAAACCAGGGTATCTAATGAGGCTTTGAATTCAGGTGGCTGAGTGGTGGGGTTCTCTGAACATGGCAATGAAACGTTGGGTTCTCTAAAGGGGAGAAATATCTTCAGAAGTTGAGTAACACTCACCATTCAAGGAAAACTCACTGCATGCAGTAGGTTTGTTATACTGAGGTCTCAGCTGAGTGTCTTTTCAGATTCTTTCATGACTTTCAATACGGTAAATAATTTTTTGTGTTCTTATTATATAGTATAAGGGGCAGTATTATGTGCCTCATGTTTTTTGATAGAATAGAATAGCCAGAGCCTACCTGGGTCAGCAGTGTCACCTCCCGACAACACAGTGACCCCGTCAAGGCCCAGGTGACTCCCCTTGACCCCTGTGTTTTGTGATAGTAAGCAGACTAGCACAGAGCAGTTACAGTGGTGTGGTATCTGTTTTGGAGGAATGTTTGGCAGCTAGAATTTCCATTGAACTCTGGCTCTGACAATATCAACTGTGTTGGAACCTGTGCCAGTGGAAATTATGCACAGGTGTAGAGTTCTGACTGCCAACCTTACTGTATAGAAATTGGCTTTGTAGGTTATTGCTCATAGAGTGTTGAATGTTTTTTGTGTCTTCCAGGTGGACAAATTTGAATGAATCTATACGTTCTGGCTTGGCTGTACTTGATGTTACCATCCCTACCGGTTACATAGTGCAGCAGCAAGATCTGGATGCTTATATTCGGTCCAGAAGGGTACGCAACCTGCAGCGTGCTCGATTCCTGGAGCGCAGTGTTCTTTTCTACTTTGACTTCGTGAGTGTACTTTATATGTAATATTTGGAGCTACATGAGGGGGTGGAATTCTGGGTGTGAGAGGGTAGTGCAGGAAGGTGTATTTCACACCTTGTATTCATAATATTATATCGTAGGGATCATCTGAGTTTCAGGTCATCTTGCGTTTGGGTAAATATTGTAAATTGAACTTACCAGAATGATGGTCTTTGAAGTCTGAAAGAAACCACATTGGTTGGGTATATTTAAAACAGGAAATAAAATTTTAAAATTTGTTTCTTTCGCATGTCATCTGTTTTCGTTGAGTGCCACATTGTAATGATGCCTTTCTGTGTTTCCGCTTTTCTCAGTTGGATTATGAGGACACGTGTGTCAACTTCACAGTCGAGCGGTGGTACCCAGTTGCCAACATGTCTCGGTACCTCCCTATTAGAGTGTACGACTACTATTCACCAGGTAAGGAATCTTGGAAGAGTGTTAGCTAACAAATAAACTAACTCCACGTATCAAAATCCTTCTTGAGAAGCTGATAGTTCCACATGCAGTTGAGAAATTCTTCACATTTTATGTAACCAGAAGATTCATTACTCTCTTCGTATGAACCTCACATCCTATTTAAAAATCACTTTAATATTATATTTCCATCTGTATCACGGTCTTTCAAGTGGCCTCTTACATTCAGGTTTCCCCACTGAAACCCTTTAAGTATTTCTCTTCTCCTCCACATGTACCATTTGCACCACCCATCTTATGTCTTATCCTCCTGATCTAACATAAGAATGTTATATTTGCAAATGTTGGTTTACAGAAAATCCCTGCCCAAAACCCGAATGGCGTCTTTCCTTTATATTTACGTTTTTCACTAATGTATGAAAAACCTCCCAAATAATCTGTGCTTCATCTTGTACTGACATTAATCAGGTGGATAAGCTTTCTTGATTATAATCCTTTGGGTGTTTAGCTTTCACTTTTAATTCTGGGCGTGTCTTGCACATTTTGTATGTTATGGTGTGTGCGTAGCTTTGGAATTGGATGTACTATGTGAAAGAAGTACTCCATGCATCTATTTATATGTATCTCGCAGATAAGAGGTCTTGGAATGTGATGAATGAATGCTTTGTTTAAATAAGTTTGAGACTTACATCCATATATCACAGCATGAAGAATTAACTCTTCAGACTAATTTATGTCCATGTTTGATGCTTGCCTGAAGTAGCATGTGTTATGGTGACAGCTCATGTCCCTCCCAGAAGTGACTGTTCAGAAGTTGGACTGGACCATGTTTTTCATTTTTTGTGACATCTTTCTAGAAGCTGCGGTTCAAGTAAATAGAGTCCATTATGTTATTAAAGCAACAATAAAGTTGGTAATTATCCTGTGAATGTAATTAACCTTTTCGTGCCATACAGGGTTTATGCTTTGTTGCAGGCTGGAATTTTGAATTTCTGAACTATGCAGCATGTATGTCAACCGGTTTTGGCCACTCTTTTTGTATGGCCCTGTTGGAGTTTTTCTTTGGGCCTTTGTTCCTCCTCACTCCCCCCTTCTTATTTCTTTGGGATGAACATTTATGCGTAAAAAAATTATATCCTGCATTTTAAATTGACTTAATTTTTCCGGCCGCACTGTGGCCCTGGGGCTGACTCAGCCTCTAACAGAAATGAGTAGCAGGATTATCACCTGGGGGGTAAAGGTGGCCCGTGTGTAGGGCTGACTACCTTCTTCACGCGCTGATTTTCTGGAAATTCTGGTGGCCTCAACGTCCCGGAGCCATACATGCTTTTTCTGGCCTGTAATGGGAAGGCTAATTTTAAATCCCAGTGTTGTGCATGCTGCACCTTGAATTAACTGCAGCATGGAAGGATCTAAGACTGCAAAGAAAACAGGGATGCTTTGTATCAATAAGTCCATGAACAACAGTTTATGTACAAGTGTTGTGGCAAGGATTGGGGTAACATTGAATGTTGCTGTTGCAAATTTTGCTTGAAACTGTTGTCCTATAATTCATACTTGGAGTGAACACGATTACAGTGAACTTTTGTGCGTTGCAGAATGTTTAAACAGGACCGTCTTTGACTCCCTTAACATGTGCTCATTGATTACATTGAACTTTATATGTTGCAGAACGTTTCAATGAGACCATCTTTGACTCTCTGAACACGTACTTGCTGAACATCTGTGAAGTGTGTGGGAGCAGTCAGTGTCCATACTGTCCCATCTACAACCTAGCCACTGTCCTGCCAGTTCCGGTGACAGTGATCCTGATAACCTGTTTCATCACAGTCTTGCGGCACTTCCGCTCGGCCTACCTGTAACGCAAACGGCTGGCATAGTATGACTTCCACATGAATCTTCTGTTGGTAATATAGTTGTACAGTTGGGAATATTGATAAGAGGCAGCAAGGAAAGTTGAGGTAACTTGTACAAACCCAAATATTAGTCACTTGCTCAGGAATAGTCAAAAATGTGTCACAGAGTCTGTGTGTGTGTGTGTGTGTGTGTGTGTGTGTGAGAGAGAGAGAGAGAGAGAGATAAAGAGCAAGGAAGTAAATGGGAAAGTAGCAGAAGTGGTGAGGAGAGAGGTGAAAAGTTAATGAGTAAGGGCAGATAAGTGTTACAGTTTTACTTTCTGCTTGTTTTTCCACTGTTGCCTGTTTGAACTGCCAAGGCATGCTCAGGGTCCCTCTGCTGTTCCTGCATAAGGCAGCATTACTCTCCCTTTAACCTTCCCCCACACTGTAACTGCTGTGTTTTGGCAGTCCCAACGGAGTAGGTCCTTTGTTCTATTTTGTACAGCTTGATGGATGAAGAGGCTCCTCCTTTCTATTCCATCTTGCCACAGTCTTTCCTTTTCGGATTTCTTGCCACCTTTTTTCTCTTCCTGATGTTTTTCACCACCTGTTTCAACCATCCTTTTCTTTGTTGTCCCATACCATAGATCTGTTTCTTTTAAATGTTATTACTAATGTATTCTATGATATATATGTTCTGCCTATTTTTTCTGTGTGTCCAGAACCTCGTAGCCATTGTCTTATGACTGTATTTTTGGTATTTTCAATATAACAAAGCCTCTGTTCTGCCATTGTTTGCATAATCTCATGGTCTGTTGCTGCCCTGCCTTCATTCTAAGTTGGCAGCCATGCAATGTTGTGTGATGACTGCTGACAGGCTGCAAACTGGCTTATGGATCCTTGCCACAGTATACAGATCAGCTGTTCTTGTGCTTTCTGGGCACTAACGGTTCTTTTTGTAGAGAGAGAGAGTAGCTGAAATGTGCAGCTGGCTGCCCATTTCCATGTAGTGCCCTGATTAACAATGCGTGGAGCTGTATCTTCACTCCACCCATATGCCTTTACAATGTGGTGCTTAGTATAGCATAACTGTTACCAATACTGTCCCTATCAGATATATACTTATTTAAGCAAATGCAATTTCATTTTCGTCCAGTGCTGAATATAGAGACATCAGTCTTGTAGGTAGATTAAAAGGTGCTAACATTTTGAATCAAACTGCTGCCTTCTTCTCCTTGTGTTCACCCTGAGGATGGATGTGTTGGAACCTAACCACTAAACTACCTGCTGTAAGATTCCTGAAGACCATAGACCTTATGTAAGGTTACCTGTAGGCTGATGTACTGTATGTTATCTCTGTGAATACACATCAGAATTTGTGGTACCTTCACACGCTATAGTCGTGTAATATTTTGAGTTCTGCAGAGTGATGGCTTGTGGATTGAAAGACCCAGGTTAGCTTGCAGGAGTACTGATGTCCTCCTTTATGACAGCCACATCAGGATTGGCTGTGGGGTCCTGTCAGTATCCTGCACAAAAGAGAAACGCAGTACACAGTGTATTTCGGAGAACAAATGTAAGTTTAATATGCATACAGTAGGCAGTTTTAGATAATGTTTATTTTTCAGATTCTCATGATCATGGCCTCCAAACACAGTTAAGATATCCTAAAGAGAGCTACCAAGTAGCGTTCCACTTTCGATTGGAGGCTTTCTTTGGTTCCTTCCAAAGTATTCTTCTAAGAAACATTAATGTGTGATTAACAGCTGAATGAACTGTAGACTGTTGAACAGTAAACCATGATGTTTCCAGGAGCGTTTGATCTTACGACAATATTGCAAACAGTTTACTAGGAGCAAACAGCATGTAGTATATGTCGCCATTTTAACACTTCATGTGTTGTTATTTTAACTGAACTTTAACCCTTGAAAGATGCACAGACTGCTTTATTTAAAGACCCGGTTTGTATCACATATTGTTGTACGTGGTGTGAATTTTGTGGTTTTTGCATTGGTGTAGTTGACACATTCGCTTTGTCTGGTTTATGATCCAGCATTATTGGGTATTCTGATACTAATTTTTTGAGACGGTGTTGTGTCCTCATGTTTGCTGGATATTTTGACCCTCGAAGGTGATGACTACGTTGTCTTGAAATCTCAGAATCTGATTACACAGTGATGCGGCCTCGTATTCCAGAAAAACGGAATCCCCAGCTGTTACATGCCATCAGATCATCCTAATTTCGGCATAGAGCAACACATTAGTGACAGAATATTGTGACTACTTACGTGTTTTGCGACAATTTATTAATGCCCATTTATTCTCAGTAATAGGTCAGATGACTTCAGCAGTAGTTTGATGTAACACTGAAGTACTTTCTGCTTTATATTTTACATGTTCTCCCCGATGGTGGCTTAGCCTGCTCGAAACATGTAGAAGGCATATATGACTTACAGGTGTTCAGTCGTAGTGTATTGTGTACTGTTGCTGGTCTTTCGTGTAGCATTATTTGTGTGCCAAGTAAAAGTAATGGGACATTATGAGCGAGAAGACAACTCTTAAAATGTGTCAGGTATTCCTGTGTTTGTCATTAAACTGTTAATTTTGAAGAAGTGTTATTTTGCAAGGGAAGTAAGGTGTTAAATTAGATTTGTGATAATGAGCAATAATTGTCTTCTAAATATTATTGATAACAAATTTTATAATGATACGTCTTAAATACATAAAATTAAATGTCATTAAATTTCACTAATAACACTGTGTTTATAATAACTTTAAAATCTGAAACTTTAGAGCGTGTCTGACATCATGTTTTTATGTTGTTCTAATGAGAGAATGATACTTAATAGTATAAATAATGATAGCATAGGGACTATAGTAAGAGAATATAATAGTCGTGTAGGAATCTATAGAAACAAAACTGTTTTGGTTTGGCTAAATGCAACATTCACCTGACTTTCTGAGCGTGGCAAGCACGTTCAGATATTTTTGTACAGACGCATGCTTCGTGATGTGTGTGTACATCTGTAAAACAACATGAAGATTATTATTACTTAGAGAAATAATATTTTAGTATAGTCAGATATATTAGTAGAATCAGAGGATGTTTATCAGTTGGTTGAAGAAATATAATATTTTGGTGTGGTAGTAGATGTAAGGTAAATGAAAGTAAGTGATAGAAAAGTAACAAGTGAGCGGAGAACGTGCTGCACTAAAACTGTTAGAAGCACAAGATTTGAGGTTCTCTAAGTCGGTGTTTCTCAACTGCTGGGCCACAGCCCGGTACCGGGCCCTGGCATCAGTTATACTGGGCCACGAGAGATTGTCCTGAAACTGATAACTAATTTAAGTGTAATTTTATATTTGTCAACATGGCACACCGTACACATAAGTGTACTAATACTCTTTATGAATATGCCATAATTAATTATTAATATTTATGTTAGTTTAATGTATGAACTTAAAAAAAAATTGGAAAGGTACTGATGAGGGACCGGGCCCTCATCTTATGAAAAAAGAATTTACCAGGCCGCGATCTCACAAAGGTTGAGAAACACCGCTCTAAGTGGTGGTTATGAATATTACCATCTTCTGGGTGTAACACCAGGTTTGTTAGATACGTAATGGTGTTTGCACCGATATGCGTAGATAGGTATGGATGTTTGCACCGATGTACCAGACTGCTTGGTGTCACATCCCAGAAGACCACAGTTGCTTAATGCAAGTAATGGCTTTCAGCTGATCGACTGATTCTCTTGTTATTTAGTGATGCCTTTTTGACGGCGTGTGTTGTAGTGTCAGATGGAAACGTGGTTGTGTGAGTAGCGAATTGGGAAGGGTGTGAAACGAATCGGCCATTGCCAGTTTTGCAGTACTGTCATAGTATTTGCCTGGAAGTACAAAGAAAATACATGAAACACATCATAATTTTGAATGGTTTCAGCCCCTTGCTCTAAGACTAGGTAATCTTTATCCTGCATGACTTAAAAATGTTATTTGACCTGTCCATTAAAGGTACAGTAAACTAACAAATAAATAGGATGGCACATTAAGCTATATCTTTCTATATAAAAGGAGCACTTTGGAGACCATTATGATGCGGTATCCAGTACACAAAATCCGAGTTAAATACACGAAAGTTATTATCGTACATTTTAAAATTCTATAAGATAGATAATAGCCCCTCCTCGATATCAAACAGCTATTTTTGCATGTTCCATTTGTTGTGATGCAGTTCGATGGACCCGTTCATCTCACCTGCTGGTGTATTTTGGCATTAAACTGTAATGTTTTGTTTCGAATGTGCGTGTGGAATACGCAGTGTAAGTACAATACATGTGCTTGTCAGACCCCACTTGCACTTCATCTCACCCCCCTCCCTACCTCTAATTCCAGGACTGCAGGAAATCATATTAAGGTCCCCTTACGTGACTGAACCAATTAATTGGACATATCTTGACTCCTGCGTGTTGGGTTGCCATGCATTCAGTTAAGTGGACTTCAGCAATTGGTAAACTGACGTTCATCTAAATTATGTATAAAAGCTCAGTACCAACCTCACAGGGAGTGCAGTCCTGCATTAGACAGACAGCCAGACAATGCTGTAATGGTAAGTAGTTGGTGTTGTTATGTACAGTCACAGGGAACACCAAAAGCTCTGTGTGAAGGGCGGGGGAGGAACAGATTTTGAACTCTAATGCGCCGGGCGTCTGATGTATATAATGTGCGGTGTGGTACTCAAAATGCTGAATATTATGTAAATATATCTGTCCTTATGCAGCCCCCATTTAAATTCTGGTTTTCCGCAGGTCACTATGGGCTTTTAATTCCAGTGCCAAAGGCTGTTAAAGCAGGTGGTTCATACAGTTATTATGATACATGCACCTTAAAGGGTTTAAAAAAATGGGGTGGGGTCTGTTGTTATAGATCTGTCAAATATAAAATCGTATTCTGTCAAATGACGGATTGAGTTGATATATTTAAAAGTCAAGTTAAATAAATTGTATCTCATGGGGTGTCATGTTTCAGTGGACTCTAATCCTCATTTAACTGCTGACACTGAAAAATTCATGTTCCATAAAATGCCAGAGGTAAACAGTCCTAAAATCCAAACAAAGTAAATTTGGTCTTGTGTGGTTTTAGATGTTCAAGTAAGTAGACATCCTGCCAACCTATGTGTGACAATCAAAAAGTATTTTGGTCAGAGTACCTCAATTGAAAGTGAGCCAGGTAGCTGAGTCGGTATAGTGATTGGCTACGGACTGAACGGTCCAGGGATCGAATCCCGGTGGGGGTGAGATTTTCTGCACCTGTCCAGAGCGGCCGGGGCGTGACGCTGACCCCTCACCCCCTTTTAGTGCCATGGTCAAGAAAGAGTAGAGCTATACCTCTACTCCCCCTATGGGCCGTACGGCCTGTACAGATCCTCAATGCCTGTATAAGGGTGCACTTTACCTTTACCTTACCTCAATTGAAAACACTTTAAAATTCAGATGCAAGAAATTTGATTGATAGGGTGTCATGTATTCAAAGAAGTAGACTGTAGATGGGCTGGAAGCACATTGTTGACTTTCAGAAAGTCATGTTACGTAAAATTCCTGAGTTAAAAATATACCAGATTTTGTATGATCTGGTCAATTGTGAGTGAACTTCAAAGGTTTAAAATACAGCCTGCTTGTTATTACTTGGGTGTCTCCTTTCCTTGTTGCTTCGTAATAATAACTGCTGGTTTGAAATGAGAAGAGAATGTGTGTGTGTGTGATCTACAGAGTATGGAACTCTTACTGCATAAGGTACTGACTTTGCAGTGATTGGTAATGTGGACATATGTAGCTAGCTTTGGTTAACTTATTATTATGGTGGATGTCTGCACTGATCCTCCTGTGGCTGCACATTTGAAGCACAAATGAAGAAATGAACATGGCAGCAGTGGTAGAAACTCCTCATGCTCCTGAGAGGACTGCAGTGAAGTGAAAAAAATGAAGAAGGGAACATTGTGCGCATGTACAGTTTGAAAGTGTGAAATAGATGAACATATGCTTGCGGTATGTTTTTAAATTTTTTGTTTAGAGAATTTTGAGATTTTTTTTTATATATGATATCTCCCGAGGTATAACTTGTACAGATGTACTTTCTTGGTTCTGATAACTCATGGATATATGAAATGAAGAGATTTGTTGTCTATACAGTATTATGTTTGTTGTCTTATTTTTTACTTTTAGGAACTTTATTTCTGTTGGTATTGCTCATGACTAAATCAGGTGCAGGGAGTAGATTTTTGAACACATTATGCTTAAACTTTATGTCATAATGTGTTCCGTGTGACATCTTGCAAATTTATGCTGTGCAAAGCCTAGCTGGAAAATTGTATGTAGTCAAACACAACTCTGTCACATGAGGTGTATTTAATGACTATATAATGGACAACTACATGTTTCGGCCTGTACTGGCCATCTTCAGGTTGTCTTAGGGAAACTTAAGATCTTACTGTAAGCATGCACGCGCACGTCGTGTTTAGATCTCTACATATGGGCCTTATTAGCAAAAACAAAATAAAAAACAGGAATCTAATAAAAACAACACAAAACAAAAACAGATACAGAAAATAAAGTTATTGTGGGGGTGTGCATGCTTATAGTAAGATCTTAAGTTCCCCTAAGACAACCTGAAGATGGCCAATACAGGCCAAAACATGTAGTTGTCCATTATATAGTCATTAAATACACCTCATGTGACACTGTTATGTTTGACTACATACAATTTTCCAAGTTTCACACACGCAACGGGGATGACACACTTCCTAAAGCCTAGCTGCTTTCAGCACTTAGTATCTTTGATGTGATGCGTGTTTGGACATCTTTCATGTCGTCATTGGTGTCTTGAATATGTTTGTGGTTTTTCATTGCTCCATACCGCACTGTCTCATCATGTATGTGACCTGCACCATGCTGTTATACTGTCACTGTACTTAACACACTGCAAAGATTTCCGCTTCTTGTTTGTTGATTTTGTTCTTCTTTTAACTGTGCTTCCCTCATGGCACACTCACCGGCCATGATGTAACATGGTTTGGCAGGGATTGTGATACAGCACATAGAAACAGGACACTGTAGAACCACAGTACATTGAAGAAACCGACGGTGGCACGAAAGACATCGAAACACAAGTCACCACAAAGACAGTATGTGCTAAAGGTACTAGGACTTTATACAAAGGAAATTTCTGTATACGTAATGTATGAGCACACCTTGTAACGTATAATTTGCTTGAATCTCTGGGACTAGACATGTGTATCTAATATCTTCAGCTTTGATATTACATGTTTATTATTCATGTAGTAGTGATTTTCACAAAAGATGTATTTCCATTAACCAGATTATTAATCATTTCCACTCTGAATAAAGGATTGTACTGTTCTCAAACTGTGGGCCAGGTAGCTCAGTCGGTATAGCGACTGACTATGGGCTGGAAGGTCTGGGATCAGATCCCGGTGGGGACGAGATTTTCCGCCCCTCCAGACCGGCCCTGGGGCCCACCCAGCCTCCTGTAAAATGGGTACCGGGTGTTTCCTGGGGGTAAAGTGCGGCCGGGGTGTGCTGCAGTCATGGGAGAGTAGAGCTATACCACTACCCGCCCTCTGGGCCACACCAGGCCTGTAACGGGAAAACTTTACTTTACTTTACTGTTCTCAAACTCCTCACTGCATGAATCCTTTCGTATTCCACCAGGCTGTATAAACTGTTGTCCAAATTATGTGAATATTATTATATCCTTGTTTTATTATAGCGTTATGTCTTTTTGTTTTTGTAGGTAAATTTTGTTTTTCTTGTATTTAAATGATTCCTCATGTCCATGAGTTTTCAACCGAAATGGTACAGAATATTCCATAGTAACTGATTTTTCGTTCTTGTATTGATAAGTTTTAGGACTTGTACAGTAGCTATTGCTGTTTTTATGACTATTTTGTAGAAAATGAGAATTTAACAAAATGAAAGTGTAATAATTTATGTGTTGTGGTGGTGGGAGGAGAGCACCCTTGCTGTATTTGGCTGGGTCATTGTATCTGTCCATTTTGTGGGCATATATACCAAAACTTGAGTAATGTTACTAATGGTTTAGTTATGTAATGTATCATCATCATCATCATCATCAGACAAGCTGTCACACTGATAACAGGCATAACAGAAGTAGCTGTGTCTTGTATAGCTGCAGATGTTTGATAGAATTTAAGTCATATTCTAAACAGACTAGTAATAGGGAATATTTTTATTTCTGTCTCGTATAAGTGCACTCAGTATTCGTCGCCTGTTGCTTTTATGTGCAAAGGATCTGTGACCACTAAGTTAACTCTTATTCACTTTACTACAAAAATTTGTTTGTTGTAAGTGAAATTTTTTAAATTAGCATTAGTTGTGAAAGATTTCTGTAGTCACAAATTTTATGCTGGCATGTAAGTTTTGCCTTTATTTGTAAAGTAATTATTTGGAAATAAGGCAGTACAATTCTGATTAATGGTTTGATCAGTGCTTATGATACAGTTGATCGTTGACAACATTTTCTGGTAGTTGGTAGTCGGTAACTTAATTTGTTCATATAGGCAGTCTTTCTGACAAAATTGATAACATTAGTATTAATAATAAATGCGAGATTTGAAAGTCTGCAACAAGAATGGTTTCTGCAGGGTGCTTTCCATTTAGGCAGCTTAGCTAGACAATTGGGTAGAGTAAGTGGTGTTAGAAGTCCAAGAGTGGAAAATGTGTGTGGTATTTGAAACAGAATTTTTTATTTTGATTCTTTTTATGCTCACTTCTTGAATATTCCAGATTTTATGGCACCAATTTTTGTGGTGCTGCAGGCTTCTTTGCAAAATCAGCTCTTTGTCACACAGCAAACATGGATAGTCTGGAATGAAAGTAGCTGTAACAGGATATATTCTGCACATACTTCAAGCTTTATGTGAAAAATGTATGTACTGGATTGTTTGCAATATCAGTAACATTACTTACTTACTCCATGGTGCAGAGTCCTTCTTGAGAAGCTAACTGGTTTGCAGCTAGTCAAATTCCCTGCATTTCACGGAACCCGAAGGTTCATTACCGCACTCACAAGCGTCCGCCACCTGTCTCTATCCTGGGCCAGCCCAATCCAGTTCATATACCCACATC
>Ga0123354_10013882_pt1 | contig 12524 bp, 10 predicted proteins | sample TergutLab28metaG_2_FD_97872 | JGI IMG/M metagenome (GOLD analysis project Ga0123354, IMG submission 97872) | Labiotermes labralis P4 segment gut microbial communities from Petit-Saut dam, French Guiana - Lab288 P4 | ecosystem: Host-associated > Arthropoda: Insects > Digestive system > Gut ... | reverse complement strand
GGAGAAGTGTGTGGAGTCCCAAGGGAACTACTTTGAGGGTGATTAGGTGTCCAACGCTCCAAGTAAGCCAGTTTCTTTTTCCCGGCCAAAGGTCGGATACTTTTCTAACAGACCTCGTACATCACAATTTCCGAGATCAGACTCCTGAATAAATCATATGATCCGGAATCGTAATTTACCCTACATTTTTAAAAACTTTCCATAATGAACGTAATCAGTTGTTACTGACACACACTTGTCACAGTAAGGTGAAACAGGCCACATCAAGGTTCCGCAAATGATATTACCGAGTCAGCACAAAAAGTTACTCATTTGTATGAATGCAAATAGTATAATATATATAATAGTATATAGGATAATGCAAAATACAATGGATGAGGAAATAAGGTACATGGATAGGCTGAATAAATTGGGCGAATGGACAAAAATGAATGAATGTTTAGATGAATAAATGAGACCTGTATGTGTGATAAATTCATTAACAAATTAAATCGCAGTGTAAAATATACGTACCACGTGCTATAACCAACTAACTCCATGGAGCACAGTAACAATTGAGAACCAAATATGTACCTGCTGTAACCTTGCAAACTCGGCATTTTTTCCACACAAGGCATTTATGGGTTTAGTATTATTTTCACAGTAAACACTGTTATTTCTCTAAACATTATTAGTAAAACTCACTCGTCTTTGGTCAGAGATGAAATTTTACTCCGTAAGGAATAAACTGATTTTTACGTACAATTCATTCAAATTTTGGGCTTAAAATTTTTAATTGCTTGACGAATAGGTATGCAGGCTAATCTATTCATTGATGGATGACAGAAGGGTAAACACCTGCTCAAGAAGTAAATGGACAACTGATCGATAATTCGTGATAAGTAAATTGGTTAAAATTTTATATCATCTAATGTGTTTTTTCTTTCACAGTTCTATGAAATAACCGGTTTCAGTAAAAAATACATCATGCCTAAAATCCATTGTTTATAATCTCGACCCAACATTTTACCCGCATTAAGCTGCAGCCATTTATTCTGCAGTACAAAGAGCACGAATCAAAGAACACTTCTGAGAATCTCTCTGAACTGGGGGAAATGAATGTGGAAAGATAAGTCTGTCCTGCCACGGCGCAACCCGTCGTTCCTCTTAATTGTAAAGAGACACGTCGCTAATTTATCGACAATAATTATCTGTAAACGAGCAGAAAAAAGACAGAGACATCTAGCGACACAATCAAGAAGAACAACTCTTATCAGCACACAACAATTTTTCTGCTTTTTGAAAAGAGGAAGAGACAGCTGCCGGATCTTGAATTGGAAAAATTACGTTTAATAAAAAATGGAAGTACGAAAAAAGGAGAAAATGAAAAGATATGAAAGTGCCAAAAGTTATAACAAGTTGGAAAAACAGTAGAAGACAAACTGTTTCAAACGTTAAGAATATAAAGAGGAGAGAGAGGTTTAAAATCCATAGCACAATATTTCTCGACCAGAGCACACAAAGAAAACATGGATTTGGAGATAAAAAATGTAAAAAGAAATTACCGCAACAAAAGGTTGTTTTTAAAGCCTCCATTTACAAGGAGTATTAGTGCTGAGAATCTTGAACAATATTAAAATTGTAAACTGCTATTGCGTATAATGTTCGCTGTTTGCAGCTACTCGAAGTAAAAGTTGTTCAGCATTGCCTGATACTTTCACTGTTTTGCCAGAACTGATCAACACTTTTGAATACAGAACAATACAAACACAAAACGTGGATACTTGTGTGATCCATTTAACGTTTTAAAAACAGGTGCTTACTTCATGTACCAGCAGGTTTAACATGAATAAATTCTGCATTCTGCCCACGGAAGGACTTTGTGTGTTGTTTACGTATATCAGAATAAACTGTGATAACTTTTCTATACAGTAATAAGTAAATGGTTATTGTAACCAAGGAGAAAGTTTACTGCGCGGTACGAAATGGATCTTTAATGACTATGTTAATAAAGCCTAGAAATGTCCCTGCACTACCACAGTGTAGTGTTTAAGCATAGGGGACAATATCGGCTATTGGTTTTTATCGCCATATTTCATGTTACATACGAGTGAGATCGCTTGCAAACGTTGGTCCTTCTGATACACTTTATTTGTTGCTTCAGCAGAAGATCGAAGACTAACAATTCTTGGCTTTCTACAGCAAAAGATAAACAATACCATGAAAAAACACAAACAGAAGAAGGCTTCTTTTAATAAAACCGGCGTAAGACGAATGGAATACGCACAGCTTCATACAGAAACATTTTTTGCCATATAAATCACAGCATCTGTTTTCAAAAAGCGCACTGTGCTTTGTGTAACATCCCTCAGTAGAAATAACAGCGCTGCATCTAAATATTTACTGTACATTTTCTACTTCACTGGCATATCAGTAATGATGCTGTGCGTGGGAAACTGGTACTGGTGTAACGGAGATGTTCCGCTTCCTGAGCACTGTCGAGTAATGCCCATTTATTCCGATAGCAGGCAATCAAACATATTGTGCGGCACGTGTGCTGACTTGACTCGAGAGGGTGGTGGTGGGTTGCTGCTGTCTAGTGTTGGGCCACGGTGTGCATGCACCGAGGTGTGCCGGCAGAGCATTGTTACTCAGAGGACAATTTGGATGACAGAATGCGTATCATACACGCACACACGGACAGAAGGCCGGCCTGCCGGCCAGCCAGCTAGCTGGCTATCCGTGAAACAGACTGTAGGACGGATGGGTGGATACAAAAGGCCGGAGCAGCTCAGTCGGTATAGCGACTCGCTACGGGCAGGACGGTCCGGGGATCTAATCCCGGTGGAGGCGAGATTTTCCGCAACCGTCTAGACTGGCCCTGGGGACTACCCAGCCTCCTATACAATGGGTATCGGGTCTTTCCTGGGGGTAAAGCGGCCGGGGCGTGACGATCACCCACCCCATCTAGCGCCGAGGCTAAAGAAAGAGTATAGCTATACATCTACTTCCCCTATGGGCCTTCGTGGTCTGTTATAGGGTGAAATTTACCTTTTACTTTTACCTTTTATGGATGGATACAAAAACGGTGCATGTAGACAGATCATACATTTAACGTTTACATATGTAATTTACATATATACTAAAACATCCAAGTACTGAATAGATTAACAGGCTACATGTTGTATAAAAGTCGGCAGCTTTTGTTACCTCCTGTAGAAAGTAAATAGTAATATGTTATATATAATTATTATTATATAAAATATAAATCACTGGAAACTGAAAGATGAAGCACTAGATCGCTCTCTGTGGAGAACTCGCTGTGGAAGAGGCTATGGACCTGTCGAAGGACGGACTACGAAATACATAATTCAGAGTGCTCTCTCTTTCACTACGTATTTAGTACGAGGACTAGGCTAAGGGTCGGAAACCCGGTTCTGGGTCCCACTCTGCAATTTCTGAAATGATCGGAGTGTGTGTTTTACCCAGTAGTAAAGCAATCGGGCAGCGAAGTACACCGTGACATATCCATCTAGTATCGAAGCTGAGAATGTGTGGAGCAATATAGCCAGTCCTCCATGTGACTTAATGCTGTGCGTAGAGACAACTTTGGTATTACTTTACTGCCTTTAAGTGGCGAAGTCTCGGCAATTACCGCGACAAATCGGGCTGCTCTGGATGTCATGTGACTTGGTAATGAAATTGACGTCCTTTCTCTTCCTCTCATCTTGGTTCCACTGAAGCAATTTTCCCTCCCCGCGGGACACACTCGCTGTCTTTTCACTGCATTGATTAATAGTTAAAGTGTAGTGTTGGCCCACCCGATACCACCCTCCTACAAACGCCTCCCTTCCTCTAAGGGGAGATTTACTTGATCCGATAAAGGGAGAACTAGGGTAGTTTATACTGCACACAGGGGTGCTACCCCACAACACTGAAGAGTGTAACATTCAGAACAGACGATTCTGAAAATGGTACGCTGGGAAAATATGTTGTGGAGGGCAGCAAAAGCTGTCTTTCTCATTAACCCTTTCAGCAGCCGTCAGATTCAGCCCAAAAATTAAAAAAGAAAGTTCAGAGATATGAAACTGTTCATCATCATCATGTTCCTCAAGGGTTAGGCGTGTTTCCTCTTCCTTGATCCTCAAGATGAAGTTGGTCCCTCCATCTCTTCCTCGGTCGCACTATGTTCCTTCGTCCTTTTGGTTTATATTGCAGTGCTTGTTTTGGTAGTCTGTTTGTGTCCATCCTCTGTACGTGTAGTAGCCACTTTTTCTGGTACTGTTTTATTTCCTTTACTATGGTCTGTCCTCCCGTTTTTTACCTAATATATTGATCCTCTTCTTTATCTAGTTTTGTTATTCCAAGTAAGTGTCTAAAAAATTTCATCTGTGCTGCTTCTAAACGTTGTTCCCCTCTCTTCTTCAGTACCCAAGCTTCACTTCCATATTTCAATGCCGCTTTAGCTGTAATGTTGTGAATTCTTAACTTTGTTTCTTTGTTCATTTGTTTTCCAAAATGTCTCCGTATAGCTCCGCTTATTTTGTTATATGTTTGCAATTTATCTTCTAAATCACTTTTGTATTCTGATATGCGTTACCACAAGTATTTAAAATCTGTTACTTGTTATCTGAAACCGTTAACGTATTAAATGTTACGCAAAGTACTTGAAAAAATTGAGAATTAAAAACATTAAATTCGAGGTAGAATTCTGGCTGTCTTCTACAGTATGTGTATCTTCTTAAAATATCATGCAGCTTTATGGCTGCAATAAAGCCACTCCATCACACATACTTTACAAAGTTTAAAGGAAGTAAACATCCACGCAGAAACTTTTGCAAGGAAAGCATAAAAAACCTTACAAACCTCACTTTTGAAATCGGGTTTGATGGAATTCAATGCATGACTGTCATTCAAAAGACAGGATCAGACACTTGGACTTTCGGGTTACTACGATGTCGAAATCAAACTTAATTAACTTCGTTAATGTCTTCCAGATTAAATGGCGTCCCACAGATCGGCAGTAGCTAAAACGTGGGTGAAGGTCTGATATGTGAAATATTAGTGTTGTATAAGCAGGAAACTACTGGAGCTTGCTAGGCACATAAATATCGACCTTACGAGGAAAATTCTGCATCATGGAATTATTTCAAGAAAGCACGAGTACCGAGGAAAACCCGTTTCTCGATCCAAATGTGAGAACAAACCCCTGAGAATTCCTAATCGATCCGCTGGGGTTTGTTCTCTCCACTGGTGTGGACACCAAGAACTTTCGAAACCCCTGGGGATCGAAAACTCGAATAGCAGGATGCATATGTTAAACCGACCAAGTGGATAGTACAGTTGGTATTACCAAGTATCAGTCACAAATTGCTTCCCCCCCCACTCTTAATCTCCTGACAACGTGTTTGTTGATCCCTTGTATATACTCTCACTGACGATTGACAGGGAAAAGGACATACACACAAAGGAGGGTGTTGCCTGTGGAATGTATTTCCCTCTAACAGTTTTTGAATAAATAAACGGATTTTTAATGAAAGATATTTCGAATTCATGCCACTAGAAGCCAAATGCTGTTTATCTACTGTACTAATGTTACTCATATGGCGGCAGCGGAGACTAGTGCGGATGTGTTTGAAACTGACACAAATTAATTGTGACTGAAATTTCGCCTTGCCAGATGTATGCGGTAAATATTAACCTGCAATCACAGAATTAGTTTGTAGCAACAACTTTATATGCACTAAATGTATCCTCCACACGTTGCCAATTCTCCAACATGTTTCGCCATACCACACGTACCATCATCAGGGAGTCTTTGTAGTTGTTAACATAATACTTTCGAATGGAAAGAGCCCATATATATGTGTGAAGAGTGGCAGAATCCCAAAACCTGTAGTCCATTTGTCTTCCGTGTCTTATTCACTTGAAGTTCGAGTCGTTTCCTGAGCTTCTGGGAAAATATTCGGGAAACTACGTTTTTAATGTGTGTGTGTGTGTGTGCAGTGCAGGAGAGAACACAGTTAATTGACATAACCCAAACCCAGTTGAAGTGATGAAATAGTTACCTTTTATGGGGCTTAGTGAAGTGAAACATCTCTAAAAAGACCCGGTGAATGAGAACATCCCTGTCTATGGGGCCCAGGGGATTAAGTGCTTTCCTTGCATGAAGACGGAAGCACAGCAGGCTTCCGCAACGTACAGCTTCAATTAAAAAAATTAAACGATGGACAAAGTCCAAAGAAGAAGGTTATGTCAAAAGAATTAATTTCCCCAGGCAGAAAAAATGGGAAAGTTTATGCCAATTAATTCCAGATAATTTTTAAGTGCTCCTAGTAATTCCTGATTCCAGAGGGTTTCACTAGGTTCATATCCTAATTAAGATGAAGACAGATAAAAAAATAAGAGTTTCAAGATACAGATTTAGCAAAGTACTTTGCTATAAACGAGAACCCTCTCCGGGATCTCCTTCACTTTAATTAGTAGAAACAATTTTAATGACTAGAAGACACTCTACAGGCAATAAAAAAAATTCAGTCAGCCCCCTGGTCCCGCTAATGACTGTCGAAAGGCCTCCATTTTTGCATCATTTTTCTTCTTCTGCTTCAGAAGTTTCGGTTTCCCTCGTCCGTTTATTTTGATTCACTCCCGGCTAGAAAGTTTTCTTTCCCAGGCGGCGCGAAGTGATTACAGGGGCGGGGGTGGAAGGAGGTGCATGGGGGTTGGAAGACGAATCGCACAACGCCTTGCTTTATTACCGCCTCCCAGTCTCACTTCTTTCCCTCCCACGGCAGAACTTCCGGGTTGTTGCCATGGGAACAGACTGGGATGTGGTCTCATTGTGCCCGGACCCAGCGGCGAGAAGAAAAGCATGCTTGTAATGAAGAATCCCCGTCGCAGTTCAATCAACGTCTGACATCAAGTTAGCAGTTCCCAGTGACTGTAGAACCGTCGAATTCTCTAACAATAAATTGGTTCGTGGGTGGATGTATGTTTGGTTTATCTGCGGGTTGTTTTGTGGCTGGCCTACTTGGTCGGTTGGGTAAGTTAGACATTTTACTCCACAACTGTAGTTAAATGTGGGCTGGGTAGCTCAGTCGGTATAGCGACTGACTACGGGCTGGACGGTCCGGGATCGAATCCCGGTGGGGACGAGATTTTCCGCCCGTCCAGACCGGCCCTGGGCCCACCCAGCCTCCTGTAAAATGGGTACCGGGTCTTTCCCGGGGGTAAAGTGCGGCCGGGGCGTGCTGCTGGCCCCTCACAGTGCTACGGTCATGGAAGAGTAGAGCTATACCTCTACCCACCCTCTGGGTCGCACCGGGCCTGTAACGGGAACACTTTACCTTTTACTGTATTTAAACCATTTCAAATTATAAACTTCACGGTACAGACACTTCGTTGAGAAGTGGACGGTTACGTAGGCCAACAATTCCTCGCTTGAGTGGGACTCGAAATTAAATTGTCGTATTTATAAAATTCCATCTTCTGCGAGTACCATGATTCATCTCGAACCATTCCACATCCACACACTTTACTTCCTTAAGAAACATTTGAATATTATTCTAACCTCTACGCCTAGATCAATTAAACCGGCTGTTCCCTTTAATACCACGAGGAAGACATATTGCATAAGTTTCTCTCATATCTGCCAAACATCTGAAATGCCTCCCCTCAAGTCATAATCCATAAATTAATTACAATTTCACACTCATACAAGATTCATAAGACGACGAAAAATTACGTGGTCCACCATTGAAGATTCAATAACACGTATTTTAAAAGAAGGGATTGTTGTTATTTAGATAACGTCACACGTGTCTTTAAAAAACTCTCATTACTGTGACCAGCAACTGAGAAGCAATACCATATATAAGCTACTGGCAATTTTAGTGCAATGCACGCTCGACATATAGCTTCTTAATATTTCATTGTTTTCCTTAGTCTTTAAACACCCCGCTAAGCACCACAAATAGCCAAAACTTCTCATCTACAGCTAAAATAAATACGGGTTTATTTCTTCCTGGGTAAAGAAGCAGAGGCTGACTTACTTCCAACTAGGTTCTACAGGACTCTGCCCAGTGGAGTTATTATTATTATTATTATTATTTACGGAAAATGGTCATAAGTACAGAATATTAACATGTCTGACTCAATCCAGATGTTCTCTGCTTCATGCCTAATAAGACCATGGTTGCGTGATATTGCGATTCACAGACTGCCATGAAGATGATATTGGCGTAATTAATTAACTTCAGTATTTGAACTGTCTTCGTTTAACGACTTAGCACCCAATAAAAATCCCTCCTGTCTGCATAAGAATGACACCAGAGTTACTTGTAGAATATGGACAGTGGTTTCTTACGCTGATACATGCTTACTCCATGGAGCAGAGAAGCTAACCGGTTCTCAACTAGTCAATAAATTCCCCGCATTTTATGGAAACCGAAGCCTCATTACCGCGTTTACAAGTGCCCGCCGACTGTCCCTAAGCTAAGCCAGATAAATTCAGTCCATCCCCACCCATACTCCTTCCTGAATATCCATCTTAATATTAATCTCACCTCTACGCCTGGGTCTTCCAAGTAGTCTCTTTCCCTGAGGTTTCCCCATCAAAACAATGCATGCACCTCTCCCTTCCCATACGTGCTACATGCCCCGCCCATCTCATTCTTCTCGATTTCATCACCCGAACAATACTGAGTGAGCAGTACAGATCATTAAGCTCCTCATTATGTAGTTTTCTCCTCTCCCCTGTTACCTCGTCACTCTTCGGCCCAAATATTCTCCTCACCACCCTATTCTTAAACACCTTCAGCCTACGTCCCTCCCTCAATGTGAACGACCAAGTTTCACACCCATACAAAACAACAGGAAAAATTATAGTTCTGTGTATCTTCAACATTATATTTTTGGACGGCAAAATGGAGGACAAAAGATTCTGTACAGAGTGACAGCAAGCATTCCCTGAATTAAATTTGCTCTTAATTTCTTCCTGAATAGAATTTCGATCCATTATGTTTGTTCCCAAATATTTGGACTGTTCCACCCTTTCAAAAGAGCTATTACCAGTCTTCACATTGTGACTTCGTCCTGCATTCTGATCTCGAGACATGATCATGTACTTAGCTTCATCAGAATTGACTTCTAGTCCAATCTCCTTACTAACAACTATTAAAGCTTCTGCGTTTTTTTGTTACAGTATGTACGCTTCCACCCAATATATTAGCATCATCAGCACAAATCAAAAACTGATGTGTACCATTTAATTGAAACCATTCTGCTTTAACGGAACCCTCTCAATGGTATAATCTAAAAGCAGAGATGAAAAAGAATGGCCACAAGACAGCTCCTTGACGCAAACCATTCTTAATAGAAAACATATCAGACAAATGTCTGCCTAGCCAGACTCTGTTATATGTTTAATTCAGACACACTTTTATTAGCCTTACCAATTTCATGAAGATGCGAAACTCTATGAGAATAGTACACAAGACCGCCCTCCTAACTGAATCATAGACTTTCTTGGAGTCTATAAATTGTTGATGCACTGCCTCATCTTATTCCCATCTTTTCTCCAGCATTTGACGAATGCAGAATATATGATCAGTAGTTGACCAGTTACGTAGAAATCCACATTGATGATCCCCATTCATTTCCACCGCATATGGAGTTAACTTCGACAGCAGGATGTTGGATAAAATTTTGTATGTAGTTGACAAAAGTGATATGCCTCTATAATTACTTCAATCTGTTTATCGCCCTTATAAAGAGGTACAATGATCGACTGTTTCCACTCCTCAGGCAATTCCTCCTTATTCGAAATAGAATTAATAAATTTATGGATCTAAGAGCGAATTCTTTTACTCCCTGCTTTAATTAATTATGCTGGGATTTGATCAGTACCTGTTGATTTGTGTCTTTCTGGCTTTACAATAGCCACCTCAACCTCAAAGCCACCCGGCTCAAGCACTAGTGCCTCTGCAGTATGTATTTCTTTCTGCCTAACATCATTAACCCCAAGCACATTCAGTAGCTCAGACAAATGAGTCCTCCACCTAGCGAAAATAATGTGGCAGTCTGTACCCAAATCACCCTTCTCATCTTTTACTATATTAGTCCTGGGCTGGTAACCCTTCTTAAAGTCACTGATGCCCATATACAAGTCTCTGACAATTTTCATCTTACTGTTAGTTAAAAGTTCATCAATTTTAGGTTTCAGATATTTCTTCTTTTTTTCGCGAAATGTCTACTAGCTTCACGTCTTACATTGTTCAAATTAAACACATGGCTTTGGTTTCGATCCTGTAACCAACGCAATTTAGCCTGCTTCCTTTAATGTAGAAATCGTAAACATTCTTCATGAAACCATGGTTTATGCTGCTTCACTTCATGAACACCCAGCCTCTTTAGCAGAGATTTTGACATTTTTTAATGCTTTTCCAAGCCCTATTTATGTCCTCGCTATCTCCCTATGCTGATATTTCCTGTAAAGTAAAATAATCGTTCGATAAATAACACCGAATGACGTGAGATGCAGCAAACTGAAAGTCAGAGTGCAACAACTATCACACGTTCTTCGTACCGAACATGGCGCGCATTGAAACAAGGTCCCACGACTCAACGTAGTGACCGATTCTCCTCCGATCCCTCAGACAAATTCGGGTATCATAGGCCGGGCCTAAAACAGACCACATCTTTCTGCCCCATAATTCCTAATCCGTCACCTAAAAGTAATCGTACATATCCGACGCCATATAATTCATGAACGTGCAATAGCGATATTAAATAAGCAAAGAATCTTTCTTTCCAATAAAATGTATACAGCTTTAAAACTCCACCGTAGCGTGCAGTAATACATTTAATAAAGTGTGTATTAGTGGGGGTCACGGGCACATTTGAAACAAGCTTCGTCCTTCCCCGCACAGAGCGTGGCGGCTAGGGTCAGTTGCCATGGATATCGTTCTAATTGATACTGCAGATTGATGGTTCGATCTGGTGGCCGTCCCCCCTCCCCCTTGCATTAATTGGTAGCACCGGAAACCTGCTGCAGCCATTTCGATGTCACGATTATTGATACTGCGAGCGAGCCAGACACGAGTTTCCTGAAAACACACCAGGGAAGAGGGAGACAAAATATTCGACGTTTGTAGCATTCCTTCGGTTGTTTTTGCGAACGCAACAGCGCAAATATACGGCCAGGAACTTTAGCCTATTTGGTGGCATAAATGGACGAAAGTAAGCCTGTGAAATTGCCATGCCTTCTGTGTTTATGTGCGTGTTTCAATTTAAATTTGGAACCAGTTGACATATTTTCCAAAAAATTCGATACGAATATTACGTCACCGCAGGCTACCCCAACTTCATAATTTCTGCTTTCCTACAGTCAGTCAAACAATGCGGCGAACTTGCGATTTCGAAAGGCGCAAATGAAACTAGCGTCGTGCGAAGTGTCATTTCTTTCGTGGCTGTGCAGTTGAGATCTTCGCCATTTCGCGATGTTGCGCTGCATAGATTTGTAGGTTGTTACCACTGTTTCGGAACAACGTATCGGTCCCATCTTCAAGGATTCTTCAAGATGAGAACGAATACAATGACACTATGTCCTGAAATGATGTACGGCAACAGACATCCGAAAACTTTGCAACTATTAATCTGGTAAAATTTGTGTACTGTAAAAAAATAACATGGAGACTGAGAGACTGTTTTCTTCACCCATGGTTCGATGATGGCAATTAATAGACCACTGGAGACTGGAATATGAAATTCTATAAGGAAATAGAACATAAACGCATCTACAAATAAAACAGGGAATATTTTTTTCAAGTTAACACAAAATACAATGCTAATATAAGAAAGTATGAGGTTATGTCAACCAAATGACCTTACTCGGAAACTGTGCTGTGTATGGCGTTTTTAAAAACAAAATTAATAAAATAACAATAACCATAATAATATTAATAGGCATGTAAATATAGAAGTCTCTGCAATATGACAGGAAGCTCTGAGTTATGCTCCAAAGTCGTACACTATTGCTTCCGAAATTATTTCCGGACATAGACGTACAGTTGTATAAGCTCAGCGTTTCGCACACAGTGATTACTGTCATGCCAACTGTACAGGTCTAGTGATATGTCCTTCCTGCACTAAACTTGTGTGTGGAATTTTCACACAGCTTCATACACAGCTGTGAAGTGATTTTATTTTGAAGTGAAGTGAGTTACGATGCGGTTCTTGGGGATAAAAGTGCCATGTACATCAGGGTGATCTTATACTGAAAGCACTTGATTAAATTGTGACTATTTCATTTCGGTATATCTTGTACTGTGCTTGTTGTAACTTGTACTGTGGTTGTTTTTGAACTTATTTTGTAATGTGAAGGTGTGTGTATGTGTGGATGTTTTGGTAATACGTATACTTGTATTTACTGTGTTTTATATTGTTTGTACTGTGTTTTTTTTTTTTTTTGTTAAAGTATATTTATTTTTTTTTTTTTTTTTTTTATTGTGGTAAGGACAATTCCCACCGATGAAAAACTCAATTGC
>Ga0123354_10013880_pt1 | contig 12525 bp, 12 predicted proteins | sample TergutLab28metaG_2_FD_97872 | JGI IMG/M metagenome (GOLD analysis project Ga0123354, IMG submission 97872) | Labiotermes labralis P4 segment gut microbial communities from Petit-Saut dam, French Guiana - Lab288 P4 | ecosystem: Host-associated > Arthropoda: Insects > Digestive system > Gut ... | reverse complement strand
TAAAACATATTTATATTCCTCCTACATGTTTCGATCCCCATACGGGATCATCCTCAGGGAGTATGCACTATATCGAGAGTGAAGTTACTAAAACAAGTTATTTATATAGGTTATCTGGTAGCAAGCTTGTGAACAAGTAAATACGTTACCCATATTACCTAAAGCCTATACCTATCCCCATAAGTATATAGGTGCGTCAAATACATGGTGTATGTGAATCAGTATTATTTGACTGTAGTCCTCCTACTTACGTATTCAGGTGATGCCTATGGAGTCTGGTTTATGCTTATCACCCCCTATGGATGCCTTAGTAGTGTCCTTGGTCGCCAGTGTGGTTATGATCTGGTCAAAGAGCAAGTTGTGTACTGGTATTTGCTGTTCCGTGATGAGATGGCCTTTTCCTGTGATATTCTTGTATGTACATGGATTCCCAGCATGCAGGAGGAATATAAATATGTTTTAATATGAAACTTAAAAATGCGATTTTAATGTTTTACGTATATTGTGCAATTTGTTGGTTTTAAACAAGTATTGATATTGTATTGCATGGCAATACAATGAAAGATAGGTACCGAATATTTTAAACATGGTTTATACTCTCCGTTTTTTTCCTCTTCAAAATGCAGTTTGTTCCATAATTCTAACGTATTTGGTTCCTGTATTATTCACATTCTATATACAGGGTGTGCTAAAATTAAAAATTAATTCCGGCGCCAAAAGGTTAAAGGTACCAGTGAGTGGAATGTATTGGTACGAACACGACAATGAACCACTGGCTTCTATTAACGGATGGAAATTCCTTGACCAGCCGACCATCACTTTAATAAAAAAAAAAATGACTCTGTTCCACGAAGTTACTGCTTCAGTGTTACAGCATAAGCTTTATAACCGGATAATAAGAAAAAGAATTATGCATCTTAATCTTTATTATTTTCGAAAGCAGATTTTTTTTTAGAGAGATTTGTTACACAGACAGTATATACAGGGTGTACAAGGATAAATTACAAAATTTTTCCTGTAACGAATTTCTATAAATATGAACTTTATGGCACAAATGAAATGAATAATATGTGTATAAATATAAGTGTCAATAACGGCAGTGAAAAAGGAACAGAAAAAACACTGCGGCTTCTGGTAAGCTAATTAAAGCAGTATGAAAGCAGATTAGACAACAAAATGCTGCAAGACTTTACACAATTGTAACAAAATACATAACGTTAACATTCAGTATAGGTGAAACTGCGGAAGGTCAGTCACTGGCTGTGGGTCACAATGTCAGTAACCTCAGACGGTGCGTCTGGCACAGGCTTGCCCAAAATGTAGCTTGAGTGCATAATAGGGCAGGAACAGAAAGCTAACAGACATCTTTATCTACTGACTGTCACCTCAATGGCCTCTTCATTACGTCTGCAGAGTCGCAGCTACCAAGCACACAGAAGCGTATTTATGATGTAATCAAAGGCACATTTACGCTGTGCTTACCAAGTCACCACAGGGCTGTACACCAAGTGTGCAAAGGCATGCTTACCAAGATTATAAAGCCGCAGTTACCAAGTCCAAAACTTCGTGATTTCCCATCAACGTCATCACCAGTCATGGCCGATTCCACAAAGACTTGTCTACCAGCTCAGCCAAAGCGCATCACATGGACTTTATACACCGGATGATGCTTAGAAATTTAAAAAAAAAAAACAGTTTTCGGGGTCAGTGGACCGATCCAGTCCCCAGACACGTAGTTTCATACCTTCATTACTTCTACAACACCAGTCCATGACACTACTGATCTTATACAGCAAAGGTGTGTTTATCACATTGCGATTCTGAACCGAATGATGGCAAGCAGAGACCAGATATTCTACGCTTGAATGTATCCATTGAGAATTTTATTTACAAGTGTTTCATTCAAATATATTATATGTACTGAATGTGCTTATTCGATTTAATGTGGGGTTTTCAAGTAAGAATATGACATTACTGGAATGAGCGTGCAGTTCAGCAACAACAGACTGTGATCGTGGCTATGCACACTCTTTCTAATTGATGAAATTTGATGTAAGGATTGTCATGAAATTTTAATACTCTAGTCTATTAATATTGTTTTAATATTCGTGTATTTTGTGGATTAGTAGCCTGCTGTAAACATGATGCAACACAAGCCTGGCTTAACTACTGCAGTGTGCGCAGTGTTTATTTAATTACACACCCAGAACATAACTCTGTTCGCCACTGTATATAAATGTGGCTCCAAGCCTCAAATAGTTTGGACAGGCCTGGTCTAGCACTTTGTCACGCGTTGCTCTTTCCTGGTCGCAATTGAAACCATACAAGTTGGGCTTTGGAAGAGGATTTTCAGCGGGGAAAAGAAATTACAACACGACGGTCCTGTTATAGCAGAGGGTTATATTGTACTGAGAACTGTGTAGTACACGTATTTCATATCAATCACGTGTGACTTATCTGCATAACATTCACCGACGTCAGCACCTCAACAGTCAAGTTACAGCCATCCGTCTGTCATCATTCTCTTACCAAAGCAGACGACAGACACGTCATCTGATTGCTACGTTTCCTAAAAAGAAACGTCCAAATGAGTGCAGGCCATTTTAAACTGTGCTTCCCCTCGTAACGTTTAAGAAAGTTCAGTTCGCTGGTGTAACGAATCATTGTAAGTAAATAATGATGGAAACATACTGCGAAGTACTACGGTGAAATGTCCGCTAGTAACATGCTGCACACTACAAGTTTCATGACAGGATTTAAAGGCCCTTGTACAGGCACTGTGGCTCTGTATAGGCCGTACGGCCCATAGGCGAAGTAGAGGTATAGCTCTACTCTTTCTTGACCACGGCACTGGAAGGGGTGAGGGGTCAGCGTCACGCCACGGCTGCTCTTTACCCCCGGGGAAGATCCGGTACCCAATGTACAGGAGGATGGGTGGGGCCCACGGCCGGTCTGGACAGGGGCGGAAAATCTCGTACCCCACCGGGATTCGATCCCCGGACCGTCCAGCCCGTAGCCAGTCGCTATACCGACTGAGCTACCGGGCCCACATGACAGTATGTCGATTTGCGTAAAGTTAATGGTTGAATTAAGGCGATTCGTTCCCATTGTGTTCCAGATATCATGATAAAAACCAACTTACAATCCGTCAAGTACAACACGTATTCTTCATAGACAAATAGGCCAATCAAATAGCCATCACTGGCTGTCTCATAAGATAAACAGCAAAATTTACAACTGCAGATTTTACTTCCTGTCTTGTTACGCGTATCTGATTGGTTGAAACATGTAGATGTTTGTACATATGAAGAGTGCATGTTGCGTTTGACGGATTGTAAGTTGGTATCTGTCTTAGCTGTCACTGATTAGTGAATTCAAAATGCATCGACGTGGCCCAATTTCAGGCACAGTCCCGAATTCTCCACTTGAAAGAAAACTTTGTCAGTCAGAACTACAGTTCTTGTCCGAAATTTGAAACTGGCGCCCCATTTTCCTCTACAAAGTAACAAAAGCAAGCCCCAGTGACCCGGACATTTCGCACAGATTTGATACTATAAACCAACAATAAATCGTGATTAGATTCCTGGAAAGGGTAAGAAACTTTTCTCTGAAGCTTCCTGACCGGCTCGGAGGCCGACCCTGACTCATTCAGTCAGTAACGAGAGCTTTTCCCCAGAGGTAAATCGACGGGGGGAGTAAATGTGACCACTCAGCACCTAGTGCAGCGGTCAAGAATGACTGTAGCTGTGTCTGCTCTGCACCAAATAAGTAGCTCATGGCGTGTATCAGGACAAATTCAAATTTCCTTTATTTATCGTAACCTGCCGTGCAAATAAAATCATGCAACGTAAACAACAAATAAAAATTATATTTATTACAACAAACACAAACGTCTAAGCACAAATAATATGTACGCACTTTACTGCGGATAGATTTTTTTTTTTAATTTTTTCCCCCAATAGCACAGAAGTGGTTCTCAAGGATTAACGTCTGTTCGACGTGTCAGTCCACACTTGCACATGCCCAGCGACTGTATGTCTCATATCGATTAAGGATCTGAGTTCCAATACCAGCACATTTCCATCCGTGGGCCCGGTAGCTCAGTCGGTATAGCGACTGTATATCTCATATTGATTAAGGATCTGAGTTCCAATACCAGCACATTTCCATCCGTGGGCCGGGTAGCTCAGTCGGTACTACGGGCTGGACGGTCCGGGATCGAGTCCCGGTGGGGACGAGGTTCTGTGCCCGTCCGGACCGTCCCTAGGGCCCACCCAGCCTCCTGTAAAATGGGTACCGGGTCTTTCCCGGGGGTAAAGTGCGGCCGGGGCGTGCTGCTGACCACTCACCCTCTTCTAGTGCCGCTGTCATGGAAGAGTAGAGCTATACCTCTACCCTCCGTCTGGACCACACCGTGCCTATGACGGAATCACTTTACCTTTTTACATTTCCATCCAGGCACAACATTTGGAAGAATTTAATAAAGGAGAAAAGAAAACATGAACACGTGCTGCAGAATAACGTCGAGGTTTTAACGTTTTTTTAAAAGAGAATTATTGAGTTCTCACTGAAATATGCTGCAAGGAGTCAGAAGAACTGCCGTGTTTTAAGGATTCTGTACGAACAGTTGAAGAATAAGAGACCAACTTGATGTCACTAGTCATTATGTTTTATTTCACTTCTTCCATGCTCAACATGTTTCGGACATTAACACATCCATCATCAGGAGCCTGCGACTTATCTATTATATCACCACATTGGTCGTGTGTTCTTGTTTCGATGCGTGTTGGAGTTTCGGTGTGGCTGGGTTGGGGTGGTATCCGTGTAGCATGCTACACGGATACCAACACTCCAACACATATCGAAACAAGAACACACGACCAATGTGGTGATACAATAGAAAAGTCGCAGGCTCCTGATGATGGATATATTAATATCCGAAACATGTTGAACATAGAAGAAGTGAAATAAAACTTAATAGCAAGTGACATCAAGTTGGTCTCTTATTCTTCAACTATCACAATGATGCACGGTCCGATATACACAAAATTCTGTACGAATGTCTGATGGTGGTTCAGCAAGAATCGAAACAAGTAGCCATACAAACTGATATCCTTCTTGAAACAGAATTGTGTTTGACTGATGCGGTCTATCGTTATTTTGCCTGAACACTGCACACTACGAGATGACTCAGAATAAGTTTCGTACTTTTAGACTTAACACTTACAGTTAACTGATAACAACTATGGACCATTTGTAAGCAAGGATTAGAAATATTCACGTCTTATAAGCTACCAGGCCATGTCGACCCCTAAAGTTACAGACGTCTACGAGAACCTTCCTGCCTCCCCATTCAGGGCCAGCAGTTCACTCTTGCTGGGCTACTTGTAACCTGCATTGGTTGGTTGGCGTTTAGATGATGATGTTATTCTTACTCGCGGGCTGTTCTTTTTGTCCCATTTAAAGAAACTCCCTATGATTTCTGTTTTTAAAACCGCTATCAAAGCTGATATAAAAACCTAACCTAACCTAACCTCAAAGCTCGCAAGAACGAGAAAGAATGTGAAATAATGCGACAGCCGGATTCACAATGAGCCAAAACCTCCTGTACTAATAGCAGCCTTCAAGCAGTATCAGAAACAAATGTGATCAACATCGGCTGCTTCCGTCAGTTAGCTGAACGGTATGCAACTGACTGCTCCGGATACCCAGAGCCAGTCTGGGCGCTTTAGGAGTGGACAAAAATCTCTTGCTCCTGCCGATACCCGAACCATAATTCCTCTGTCAAGGCCGTAGCCTACTCACTATACCGACTGAGCTACACCGGCTCTAAACAATATTTGTTTGTGTAATGACACAAAGCCTAATGAAAACGGATAATCTAAAAATAAGGTTGGTGGTAAAAACTGTAACAATTATACATAATTTCATGTTGCTCAATTTAATTTCAGCAATTACTGATTACATTACTACTATAAATCCTTATAACATATTACTTTAACTCTTAATCGTGCGGTCTCTTCCAGTTACTGGTCGATCAAGTAATGATCCTAGAAACGATGACTCCCCTGGACTTCATGGACTTCCGAAATTATTTATCTCCAGCATCTGGCTTCCAGAGTCTACAGTTTCGATTGTTAGAGAACAAGTTAGGTGTTAAACAGGTCAGTGAAACTCAGAGTACCAAATGAAATGCGTTATGTTCCCGAAGTAATATTACCAATGTCTGAAGACATAGGGACTGAGAATTTTTGTCACAGATGGCTCTTGTTATATGCTGGGGTTGTGTCCACTAAAATTCCTGTGCATATAAAAAATATGTAAAACAGGAAACGAAGATGCAATATAAAATATCTAGCCACGTGACGTCAGATGACGGGCTGCCACAATATCCACGCGCTAGTCCACGACCTCTTTCATTAACAGCTGAAGACAACATGTGGAATACAACGTGAATACATGAAAATGAGATCAGTAAGATGGTGAGTACAAAGTGCATTAATCGACCAGAACTATGAATGTGGATACTAGTTTCTTCAGACAGACGGGTCACCGATGTATGACCTAGCTGGAGCACATGCAGTTGGACATGTGAAATGCAGGTAATGAAAATTCGTGCAATAACAGAATTACTATGAAATATGGCCTTGAAAAGGTTAAACAAATCAAATGTACATTCCAGCTAATTATAAGTTTTATCCTACAATTAATTTATATGTAAAATTTCATTTCCCACAATCTGTTTTAACCTTAAAACAGACGGGCCGGAATCGCGTAGTCCGTATAGCGGCTCGCTACGGGCTGGACGGTTCGGCGATCCAATCCCGGTGAGGGAGAAATTTTCCGCACTCGTCCAGACGGTCCCTGGGGCCCACCCAGCCGGTACCGGCTCTCTACGGGGGTTAAAGCGGCCAGGGCGTGGCGTTAACCACCCACCCCAATCTAGAGTCGAGGTTAAAAAAAGAGTAGTGCTATATCTCTACCCCCTCCCCTCTCTCTCTCTCTAGAATTGTTCTAGGGTGAACTCTACCATTTTACTTTACCTCTCTAACGGACATGTATTTCGGTGGTTCTACTGTGATTCAACGATAGGTATTAATATTGTTCTGTTCTGTTTCGCAAAATCTGTTTCTGTTAAGATGACTTCTCACATTCTTGTTTCCACATGTTTCAAAATGACATTAATATTGTTCTGTTCTGTTTCGCAAAATCTGTTTCTGTTAAGATGACTTCTCACATTCTTGTTTCCACATGTTTCAAAATGACATAAATCACACAGGAACATCGCGTGAGATACAATCAGAAGTATTCATGTGCCTTTGGAAATGACCCCGAAGCTATAACGGCTATTGAAAAGTCTGAAAACGAGCCTCCATTAGCACATTTGGTTCAGCGGTGGTTGGAACGCACTCCGGGCCTTGAAGCAGATGGTTTCAACTTCTGGGGGAAATACAAGCAGGCTGTTGAATCACTGCTGGCCACACAGCACAACGCTGCACAGGTAAGGATTCAACCACATAGTCTATGGGCGCACAACTACAGATTGGCATGAACAAGACAGCGCACCTACACTAGTTACGAATGCTGAGGTCGTGCCAGTCAGCCAATCAATGACAGGTGTCATTTTTTTAAATTACTTATGATTTGGCTGAAATCTGGTGCACAGAATCGAAATTCAAATTTCGATAGTCGGGGTCCCAACAGCAGTGTTGATGAACATTCAAGTCCTTTGGACATCACACCAAGTAAATTGGTATAAACTGTTATGAACATTTCGGGGGAGCATACCGTCTCCATCCAGGTGACTCTTCTTGGGTTTCTTCAACCCTGAAAATGGAGGCATTAAGTTCCTCCGAAACATCGGTATATGTATACCAATGTACACGGTGTCATTATCACGAGACTTGATTAACCAAATGTTATTTTGAATGAAGTCATCCCGTTGTGTATCTATATATTCAATTTATTACTATATATTACTGTCAACACAACTATAATAGAATATAATACTAATGCAACATGTTTCGACTTACAATAGTCATCTTCAGGCTAAGTTAAGAACCGTTATTCCTTTACAGGGTGGTTGTGCGCATTTGGGATCCCATGTGGCTCACAAACAATCAGATCCACAGTATCCACACAAGATTTTAAACCAACTTACATCTACCAACAGCTAAATTAACAAAGTTTCAAAAGGCAGTGTACTACTTGGCAATTAAAATTTTTAACAACCTTCCTCACGAAATCAAAGACTTAGCCAATGATATATTACTGTTTTGGAATGCTTTAAAGAGGTTTTTACTTGCAAATTCCTTTTATAATAGTAAGGAATATTTTAATTATTGGAGACATTCCACTGAAATTCAAATGAACAATTAGTTCCAAGCACTTTAATGCTGTACTTTATTTACAGCTAAGATTCTTCCAACGCCATGTATATTATATTAGTATGTAAGTGACAATGTCTATATCCACATTATTGTATACTAATTTGGATTTATAGAACGCAAATAAATTACAATTACAATTGTTTTGCTGTACAAAAAACCACAGCAAAACACTGTAAGCCATATTCAATCCCAAATGCGCACAACCACCCTGTAAAGCAATAACGGTTCTTAACTTAGCCTGAAGATGACTATTGTAAGTCGAAACATGTTGCATTAGTATTATATTCTATTATAGTTGTGTTGACTGCAATATATAGTAATAAAGTAACCAAATGTTAATCCATTCACATTGGTCTAATAAGACCTGTAAACTAAATTCATACTTCATGAGCTTTCTCTTTGCAAAAGAAATGCATGCACAAACACACATTTCATTCAGACATTTATTTTAAATCTGAAACCTTCTTCAGTGTGTTGAATGTTCAACGAAATGTGAGGACAAACTGTCTTTTACAGTGTGTCTGCAGCGTGATTTGCTTTGCGACCACAAAACTGTAACTACAGTAAATGAACTGCTGTGTCAAAGAGGCATACAGTGTTGGTGAGGACACACAGAACGCACTGCATTTATTACGCTGTTTGTCAAATACTTCTTGTAATTACTGTCCATTACAATTTACATACATATAATTCTAAGGTTTGTTACAACGTTTCAATTTGCAACACTTTTCTATGTAGGACACAGCTGTGTATGAACCAGTGACACTAACATGCACTGTACTGGCATACATGCCACGTGTCAAGAAATTAATTTCAGTGGCATACTATGGAAACATAAAATTTTGAACAAGGATTTCTTTCACACTACATGAATGTTGTGACAGCAGTACCTCTAGACATCAGACATTAGTATGTATTATGAGGTACAGAACACCCCTTTTAACTTGTTCCTGAGCAAATCAGCTGCAACAGGACGTGTCGGTAGATGCAGGCTCTTTGATAAAGCCGCCCCCCCTCACAGTCATGGCAGAATAAAATCAGTATGTTGGGTATACAAACTGCACACATACTGTGTTTTTTACATTCTTTTCTCATCATATATTGATATCAACAGTCTAAAACTGACACACTTTTTTCTGTCAAATGCCTGTGATTGGGCAGAAATTTACTATTATTACTGTAATTTACAACACAGTAATAAGCTCTAATACAATGAGGCAACAAGTAAATATACAGTCACTGACGTGTATTATCAGTAACTGTATGCACGGTCAAAACGGATGGCCCTGGAGGCTTGCGCGCTGATCAAAATTGTCTGAAGAAAATTTTCAGCTACAGACAAGTGTTACTGTGGACATAGGACACACAAAAGTTTCACAAACCTGACTCAAGTAGGTTTATGGTTTGCATGCACTTAACGACACACAAACCTCACAGGTTTTGAAGTTTAGGGGTTCACATTATTTTTTATTCATATGACTAATTTGACAGCTTTATTTCTACACAGACATGCATTTTTAAAGGCAGACAAGCACCACTCTGTACTGCACTTCAGGCTACAGGAGTGGCAGGTGGCAGCCTCATACAGTGTCACTGATCGTGCAACCTTCTGAGGAATTTCAAACAAAATAGTCTCCTAAATGTAGGAAAAACAATGCCATATACACAGCTGTACTTCACAATTAATAAAATATACATCTTAGACAATAACAATAGTTATGTTAACATATATCTGGAAAATGTGGCTACATGTTAGAGCTACATGGCATAGCCACTGTCAAGCCTTTCTGTATATACATTACAAAGTGATGCCAGTTATAAACCCAATTGCATTACACTTCTCTTGCTAAATGTATATTAACTGTATGAATGTTAAAGCCTACAAACTTAGCAAAAGGCAGTCACGTCTTGTTACTAACATTTATGAAACCTAGGGGGGTTCTTCCAATTATTTTCTAACATTCTATTATGTTATGACAAGATATGATATTTATTTACTGCAATTGGGTTTCCACCCAGTGGCAGTCGTCAGTAGACTTGTACAAAAATAGGAAAAGAGAGAGCACAAAATGAGAAACAAATGCAATCTGTTGGCAGCATTGTATGTCTGAAGTCAGGGCTGCAGTGGTGGGGGGTGACTGGTAATTGTCTTGTATTGGTTGTGTTGGTGGTTGCTGCTGCACAACCTTGCAATAATGGCTTGCCATTGCTGTTGTATCAGAGCTAGATACTGCGGTATGTGACACACACAACATCACACTGTCAACCACACACTTATCAATGTCTGATTTATTTGCAGAAGAATATGCCTATGAAGCAAATGATGTTTGTAAATAAAGTGTAACTGTCAATCCATAAACAACTCAAACAAAAAGTTAGATAATAAACTTAATGCTGTCAAAAGTACCTCTTGGTAAATAGATTGCCTGTGCAGTGAATGTAATGGCCATACCACCCCAGTCATATTCATCACTTTAGGTCTAATGGTACACTACAACGTGTATTGGTACACAAAACCTGTAACTGACTAACTAACTAACTAAATACATGAAGCAGTCTTTCCTACAAGGCTAACATTTTCTCAGCTAGTCATAAAATTCCCCACACTTTATGGAACCTGAAGGTAATTTACCTGTTTGCAACAGCCTGTCACTAGTTGCTATCCTGAGCCAAATCAAAACAGTCCATTCTCGTCCATCCTACTTCTGTTAAGGTCCATCTTATTAACCTGTCTGTGCTGCATAGGTCACAAGTGGCCTCCTCCCTTTAGGTGTTCTCACCACAACCCTGTATGCATATCTCTTTTCCTTCACATGTGCCAGCATGTGATGCAATCTCGTATTCCTTGGTTTCATCACCCAAACAAGCTGGTGTGGAATACAAATCATGAAGCTCCTCATTATATCACTACTTCCTACTTCCTATCACTGCCTTCCTCTTAGGCCCAAATATCTTCCTCAGCACTCTATGCTACAACACACCCAGCCTGTGTTCTTCCCTGAATGTGAAAGACCCACACAAAACTGTAGGTGTGCATATGTCGGTCATTATCCTTTTATATGTAAAATGGGAACACAAAAGACTCTGGACCAAATACATTCCTTAAATTTAATGTGCTCTTAATTTCGTTATGAATGCAGTTATGATCTGTTAGCGCAGTCCCCAACTATTTGAACTCTGCCACACTTTCAAAGGATCAAATAGTAGGTTAACATAAGAGTAAAGAGAATTTCTGTTTATATGTTTACCATTAGCGGGAAGCAAATGAAACTGTTCGTCAACATCGGCTTAAGGACTATGAAAAACGCAAGGAAATATTTGCCTCTATCTTCAACCCAACCATCCATGCAGCCCTAGTATCACGAGGAGAGAGACGATTCTCTCACAGGGCAATGCAAGGAGCCATAATGATCACATTATATCGAGATGAACCTCGATTTAATCAACCTCATCAGTTACTCACGCTGCTGATGGACATTGACTCCCTAATAACAAAATGGAGATGTAAGTATCCTTTTAACAATGACCAAGAGATATAATCCTTAACTCTTTCACTGTGTAAGTGAATATGAAAATTCATTATTAAATTTAAAGCTGCATAAATTCAATAGTCACGGTGCCAAAATGATTGAATTCATTATAATGCAGTTTCTGTGGAAACAGGCTTCTAGAATACCTTGTATAAATGTGAGCACTGCAATACCATGAAGTCTGAAGTTGCTGGTAAACAAGCAGCTACGAGGGGTGTTCAATAATTTATCTACCTAAGCAGGAAAGAAGGCAATGAGCGGATTGAAACAAGTCTGTGCATGTTGGGACATGTCCTGAGGTGTCACAAATGCAGCCACAGCTCAGTGGAATTCTAACTGTCAGAGTGAAGGCATGTCAAGTGAACCTGTGTGTGAGGTTTCTAAGAAACTGCTCGATTTGGAGCAAAGATCACTTATAAAATTTCTTACTAAAGAAGGTAAGAAGCCAAAGGAGACACTTGAACGCATGGTGACAGTTTATAGGGAGTCTGCCCCTTCTTACTACAAAGTGAAATTTTGGAGTAAACAATTTAAGTGGGGAAGAGAGTCGATTGAAGATGACCCTCACACTGGGCGTCCTGTGGAAGCGACTTCTGAAGAAATGT
>Ga0123354_10013879_pt1 | contig 12525 bp, 12 predicted proteins | sample TergutLab28metaG_2_FD_97872 | JGI IMG/M metagenome (GOLD analysis project Ga0123354, IMG submission 97872) | Labiotermes labralis P4 segment gut microbial communities from Petit-Saut dam, French Guiana - Lab288 P4 | ecosystem: Host-associated > Arthropoda: Insects > Digestive system > Gut ... | reverse complement strand
TACGGACCAATGTAACTACTGATAACCTTTTAAATAATTTTAGAAACTGAAATGTTTAATGAATTGAATCAGCACTTATAAGCAAACAATATATTGGTACAACAGCAGTTTAGATTCAGGAAATTCATTCCTAATAAAAAAAAAGCAATTTATAATATTCTTACTGCTATAAATCCATGGCAAGAGGCAGAAGGAATTTTCTGTGATTTATCCAAAGCATCTGATTGTGTTACATGAAACCCCTTTAGGTAAATTCAGTTGTTACAGAATACATGGAATTAATATCAAATTGTTTGAGTACTGTCTCTCAAATAGGAAGCAAATGATTGACATGACATCTCAGAATCATCTGCATAAATTTTCATCAGACTGGGGAGCAATAAAATGTGGAGTTCTTCAAAGATCAATCCTAGGACTCTTACTGAATATAACCTACATCAATGATCTACCTCTTAACATGAACATCAATTCTAAACTTTTATGATTTGCAGATGACACGAGTGTATTAATCATTACCAACAACTTACAACATCTGCAAACAAACCCATCATCAATACTAAATCAGATGAACAAGTGGTCTGTAGCAAATGGATTATCTCTAAATATACACAAATGTAATACACATCAAATGAAATCATCTTCAAGACAGCCCATTTCAAATCTCTTATCAAAATGTGGAAATTGAAGAAGTAACAAATACATCTGGATCAACATATGGAATGGAAGACATATATTGATTTAGTAATAACAAAATATATATATATATATATATATATATATGTAGTCCTGTCATACATTCTCTCACAGCTTTCATGTTGTCCAGAGGTAGAGACAATGAGGCGGCAGGGTTCTAAGGATGGCTGTTTTTGGACTACTGTCCATTCAGGCCCCTTGAGGGTTGAAACATGTAGGAGTGCTTCGGTGTAATAAAGTGGTATTAACATATTTAAGTGCATTAGTCAGGTTTTTATGTTAAATAGTCTTATCAGTGCATGGATATGGACAAGATAAAGTTTAACAATGAGCAGTTCTCTGTGCCAGTCAGTACAGGAGTTTGTCTTTCCAAGGTTTTTTTCCTAAAAATGATCAAAATTTAAATATTTTCTGCATGTGTATATGGCTGTGAAACTTATCTCACTGTTAGTGAAAAACATACACAGCATTATAAGAAACTGTGCAAGTAAAAGTGGTATTACACACAATAATCTTGTATCTTTCAGTTTGTAAACTACAATCAGGAATGTGTAAGTAATAATGTACATCTTATGTTATTGTATCATCCAGAGTTAAATATGTTAAATAAATAGCATTCTGGAATATTAAAAATTGAGGTTTACAGGTACATATTAGTTATTCATTGCTGTAAAGTCTAACATTTTAATGTAGCTCAAAATATGGAATTGATGCAATCAGCTTGTAGCTACTTATTATTTGACATACTATGACTGTATTGAGCACTTCTGGTTGCAGGGTCATGAATGGGCAGTCAATTAGGCAAGAGCAAGATCCAGACAACTGTAATAGCAGACTCTGCGATATTTGCAATTATGTCTCAAGTAAACAAAGTCATTATTGGAATGCACAAGTTATGGCCAATGGTGGCCTGCAAGCAGTCTGTGGAAGCCACACTGCTGTCCTGGCTGCTAAACATTATTCAGTGCCTGTAAGAGAATCAAAATTAATATTTTGTTATGTGAGTATAGGGGAATTAAATTCACCATGATGTAGGTCTGGTGTTCAGAGTAACTATTAATGGTATTAGCAGTAGTTGAAGATGGGCAGGATGATGTGTAATGATATCTTGCTTCTTTCTGTGAGGCTCAAAACAATCCAACTACCTTTTAGGAGATGGTGTACTATCCCAGTGCTTGATGACAGCTGTTAACTTCTTAGTCACATACTGTCTCCCAGTTTGAGAATGACACATAGAACTTTGAAGCCAATGGATCAGAGTTCCTACTGTAGTCACGATATTGTAGTAGTCATGATGGCTCCCTCCAGTAAAGTGGGAGCATGAAGAACTTTGCTGCCTCTGTGTTGGTTGCGTATCAAGAGAATCTCAACCTGAGTGACAATGGAGTGCAACACTGAAAAGTCCTTGACACTGTGACAGTACTGCTCAAGAATGACTGGCTGAAATATATTTCTTTCATAATGTATAGCACTGGTGAATTTCTGACACTATAAAAACAATAAATCATCCACTTCCCATCACACTGTCTCTCATGTGCATGTGCACAGACACACACACGCAGGAGTTTGGTTCATGCATTCATTTTGTGTTCATTGGTAATTACCATGGTAACAACTGTTGCTAGGAAAAGGGAAACCTCTACTTGGGGAAAACTATTCCTCATAGGAAACCTAAATTAATGTATTTACCAGAATACAGGGAAATAATATGCTGGAATAACAACATGAGGTACGTGCTGAGATAATCAAGCATTGTTGCCACAATAACCAGTTAAAAAGAAATTAATAAATTGTTAAGTTGTTGCAATGATATGGAAAAATCTTTTAGTGTGCATGCATTGTGTAAAAATTCAGTCAAATTAAAAGTTAAAGCTGTGCAGTGGGAGATGAAATGGAAGTGCACTACTGAAATTACACACAAAGCTTGCAAAACATCAGTTGATCAGCTGTGTGAGGGTTAGTGTAAAAAACTTCATCCGTCAGAAATATTCCCATTGGAAGCCTCTAAACTTCATGTAATTCAGACATGCCACTGTGTATTCTATGCACATGGTCAACATTTTTCCATGTCATATACTGGATACAGTGGAGGAACCTAGTTGAGTTAACAACACTGGACCAAGCCTTGACACCATACTGCAAGAATGGTGACTGCACTATTTTACAATATTTTGCTAAGATCAGAGTAAATTGTTTGGTGGCTTGCATTTTCATGATATTTGTATCAAACTACACAGTAGGCATTTGAAAATAAATACAAGGACACCTAATTACTAGATGAAGTGACAAAATTATAGCTTAAAATGTAGCATCAGGGCTTTGCAAACCACATGAAAGGTAAGTGTTCATTGAAAATTTGATTAAGTCAAAGCCTGATTTCTGATTCTGAGCATTTTGGATTAACCAGGTTTTACCTGACTAAAATGTAATGAAATTTAAATATAATTTTTGCATCTATGTAGTCTTACTTTGTGACAGGTTTCTATGAAACTGATGAACACATTTGGAGCATATGGCATACATAGGAACATGAAATGCATTGGTCACAATTTTTAACTTTTTAGAAACTGAGTGCTAGTTTAATCATACATACACTTGAACTACTGCACACAATATGTATAAAATCACAAATTATCCATATACATGAATTCTCCTACATGTTTCAATGATAAATCACCATAAGACATGAACACAAAAGAATATAATATTAAGATATCCAGTTTTCATACACAGTCAGGTCTTGTTTTATGTTATTTTAACACAATGAAAATTTACACCTCTTTTGAATTTATGTGAAGATATTCAGTTTAACACGATTTGGCATAGATGATCCATGGTCACACTTGTCGTGTTGGGCTAGCAGGAAGTCGTGTCACTCACACCATCAGTCACATGTATAGGTTGATTTCATTGGTGATAGTCGAGCAGCTGATGTAGTTCCCTGTTCAACAGGAATGGCTTTTGTTACCAAAATGAGTGAGAAATATAAATATACATTATCTGGTGCAATCCAAGCAAATATTTGTGAAAGACCATTAGTACTGAAGAGAAAAGAGGTGTAATAAGCCGACCTGAAAAAGGTGAACAAATTGTTGACGCATGCTGTAATGTTAGATTTGCCCATAGTAGCATACATACAGTTCATGATAATGCTGATAGTATTACAGAAAGTGTTAAGGCAGGAACTGAAGTGTTTGTATAGCAAAACCATCCCAGTCCAACTGGAATGAACTGTACCAAAAACTATGGATGTGCATCTCATACATTTTTATTGCACTAGAAATAAATACATGTACTGCACAGAAGTGTATATATACTGTGTATAAAGTACATGCATACTGTACAGGTCCGTATATCCTCCAGTGGCATAGTCATACACTATACAGGTTGAGGTTTTCAATCCTGCAACCCCTGGGAAGTACAGTTTTAAATGGTAATTTTGTGTTTGATTTGCACAGTAAATTTCAGGAATGTAACCTTGGCATAAAACGAGACCTGCCTGTAAAGATAACAATAAATAATGACCACTATAAATATAAAGATGTGGATGCTGTAGATATTGTGATGCTGACTATTTTTTATTTATTTTTTACTGTCCATGAAAACAGGGATTTATTGCTGAAACGACTTGTGACTCTGTTTATAAATCATGTGCTTTAGTTGGTGTATGTGGATGATCACAGTCACATTTTATGGAGCAAATGATAAATATACAAGCATGTCAGAATATATAAAACAGTGCCTCCATACAGCAGAAGATACTCTTGTAGTTCTCTCTGCATATAGCCATACAAAAGGGGGGCACAACATTTTAATTCAACCAGCAGCCATCTGGATTGTGGCTGTGAAAGTAATTGAAATGTGTTTACTCTGTTGTGTGTTTCATTCCATTTTAAGGCACATTCATAAAATTACAAAAAGCAACTATTAGCTTGGTCACGTCCATCTGTCCACATGGAACAACTAGGCTCCCACTGCTGCATGAATTTTCATGACATTTGATATCTGAGTATTTTTAGAATATATGTCAGGAAAGTTAAAGTTTGATTAAAATATGACAATAATAATGGGTACTTTACGTGAAGATCTACGTAAATTTACTATATCTTGCTAAATTCTTCTTAGAATGAAAAATTTTTCACATGAATGTTGTAGAGAAAACCAGAACATATTTTATGTTCAATAAATTTTTTTCCAGAATCATGCTATTTATGAGATAACATGCAAAAACATGGTAGAGCCAGATGTGCCGCAGAAGATAATATGGCACAGAAAAGATGTGATTTGCATGCTGGATAACTAAGGCAAGAATACAGGCACACACTCATAATATTTAATACTTACTGGATTTCCATGGCAACAGTGATTGTGATCATGCCTCAGTGTTAAGTTAGATGCTCTTTGGTCAGCTTGTCTTCCTTGAAAAGCTAGATGTAGTATGGGACAGTTATGTTATATGAATCTGTGACATCTGTTTGTTATTTTGTTTTATAGGTGATTGTATTGGCACCAATGCACAAACTGAGCCCACAGTTCTTGTGTTCATATGATAAAGATGTATTCAATAATAGTTTTGTATCTCCTGCAGGAGTCCTAAGGTACTCAGATGGTGCAATTCTCTCAAAGGTTCATGTGTATAACCCAGTGCTTGACTATGTTCACCCTTAACTCATCACGTTTCATCTCCAACATGTAAGTTCTCTTCCATTTATGCTTTTTTCTCACTTTAGAGACAGGATAACCAGTGTAGGATTGGTTCACAACAGAGCACCATGGGGGATGGGTTGCCAGCCACCAATCCACCAATGCTGTATTTTATGTATTACCACCACCCCAGAGTACCAGATATCCTCCAGACAGTATCACAACTTTCATTCTCAGTTGCAGGTGACATCAGTTGCAGCACTTGACTTCACTTGCAGCAAGAAAGTTTAGTTTTTTTTTCTGTGTGACTGGTAAGTTCTTTATGTACATAGCACACTGCTCTGGCATATATTTTTCCATTGTCAGTGCTTTCCTCTGAAGTAACATGTTACTTTCCAGGGGAGGACATGCACTGTTATACATATATCGGTTGCTGAGTGAGCTGTACCATCCAGAAGACCGTGACATGTAAATATTTTTTTAATGTAAAACAGAAATCTAATAAATGTGTGTGCTACAGGCTGTTTGTTTCTTCATGTATAGCAGGATGGCATCATGTTACGAGAGTCAGTCACACATCTTGATGCTTGCTTCCTTTCCCTCACAGTTCCAGCTAGGAGAAAATTGTATGCACAGATTTTAAAGTAATATTTAAAATGTACACTATCAGACAGCAATTCAGTTACCTCTGTGTATAAGTTTTAGCCCAAGGCGGCTCAGTACTGATTTGTGAATACCAATGATTGCAACGGTCTGATAGTCCCTCAGAGGAATCACACTTATATTATCAAGACAAATGGAGTCATGCTCACAATGAAAGTGAATCATACATCAAAACCTAGAAGTCTAATTCCAACAGCACAGGTACTGTACCTAGATACAATAGAAATGCAACACAATCATGTTGCAGCTTAAGGTTTATTTTGATCCTAAGATAACCTCCCAAATATAAATCTTGAATATTATCACAACAACAACCTGCCGAGTCTAGCATTCTCTTGCACTGAAGGGTCCAATACATAAAAAACAACATCAACAATGTCATAATTACTACCAATGTTATTAGAAACAGATCTGTTTAAAAGCATGTGGTTATGTGTGCAGTAGCATAAATTATGAAAAACTGATCTTACATGAAAATGTGGAAGAATATTCTTAAATCTCATAATGGGCCCACAGCACCCATCACCACACAAATGCTTATGCAGGTGCACAGACTGGGAGTAAAAGAGACATACAGAACCTGACCAAAGTGAAGGAAGTGGCAAAGTACCAATCCAGTTAGCTGTATCTCTTTCTTAGGTAGAAAGCAAAAATTAAAACAGCAGGAGTCCTCAGACCCAGCATGATTTGTGCCAGATTAAAGTAGGTTTTAAAACATACCCTAAACAAATGATGAACCGCTTATCACAAAAATGAAATAGTCAAGAGTATGTACAGTGTGGGGAACACTGGCATAAGCAACAAGGGGGATGGGCAGAAAACTTCAACACAAAACACAAATGTAAAAGGTACACATCCTCAGAAAGAGGGACGGTGAACCTTTTGAGATTTCATAAACACTATAAACGAAGCCTGTAAAATGCTTGAAGGACTGCGAGGAAGTCCGGAGATGCAATTTGGCCATAATTAATACTGTTCATAAATGTTATTGCAGTAATTTATAAGAGAAACAACACACTTCTTGTAAACAGTACGTAGCAACAGTTATTCCATACTGCACCAGTGAAGGATGGTTATTTCTTTGGTGCTCTTGACTTGGAATGACTTCTCTGTTCTCATACATAAATATGTTAGTGTATCAAAAACATTTACATGCCAAGCAGATTTGTTTCATATTTCATAGCACAGTTAATTTCTGTCCTAAAAGGAATCATTAATGAGATATGGTAATAATGAACCCAATGATTGATTGAATGATTGACTGATTTACATTTGGGTACAAGACCTTACTGTACCGATGCACCTAGGCCTTAATTAGAATGAACCATTAAAGACTGATCTAGCAGCCCAGAAATTGATGACAGTGATGGTCTAAGGCATTTCCTTTCATTTTGAAGTATCTAACCACCTCCATTGTATGTGACATTTTTTGTCCCATTTGACAATCATTTGTTCCTTATTAATTTTGTTTGGTTTTAATGTTTTCAACCTATACTGCTTGTGTATGTGCATCATTTTATGCCACACTTCATGATCATGTAACTAACTATTCTTTCTGCAAGGCTTTTGTCCTTTTACATGTTGTTTTGAGTATTTTAACTTGTCTCTATTGTTCATGTTCACCACTTTTTCCTGCCATCTCATTGTCATGCAATGAATACTTCTAGGGGATTTCTTACTTCTACAGTTTTCAGAGAGAGGCAAGTGAGAATTATCTTCTCCAAAGCATGCAGACTCACTATGGGGCACACAGAGCCTCCAGGTGCACATTCTCACTGATGGGGGGGGCAAACCTTACAATTTACCTCCATCTATAGCTAAGGTTAGCACAAGCACAGGCATGCACATGGACAGCTTTACTCTGAGGCTCTGTATGTCCCATTTTGTTCACATGTACCATTTTCCCCACACTCTATATAATTATATAATCTTTTTTGAAAAATAACACCTGTTTTTCATTTGTATGCTAGGAATGCATTAGATTTCAGTTACTGTGGTACTGTCAGTGCTACAGCTACATTAAATTAATGTTACATTTTTCTGGCACACTGCGCATGAGAATTACAGCATCAAACAGACCAAGTACAGCATACCTTATGTGTCACAAAACGAGTGTGATAAACTGGTGTTTCACTTATTCACAGACACACATTAAATTACGATAAAGCTGAATATACCCCACAGCAGTTATGCCAACTGGATTCTGTACTTGAGAATGATATAAATGGACTCCTATAACAGACACACACAAAATTGACATTTTTTTAATTACACTGTTCATTAGAATGAAGTATTGTTTCCATAAAGACAGGTAACAGCAGTCAAACATTTAAATTTCCATATATAACAGAATAACCAGTGAACTACCTGCCTTATGTTCACAATGTGGAATTGAATCTTATAACTGTAAACAGGAATACAAATAATTTAAATTCCTGTTAGAATAAGATAAGGATCAGGTGGCAGGATAGACACATTCTCTTGTGGAGGTCTGGGTACAATGTTGTTTGCTTTCATGTAGCCAGTGAACTGAGTGGGTATTTCTGCCAGCACCTCCCGGGCTAATCTCACTCTAGCCACCTGAGGATCTCTCTCACTTGCAAACTTGTTGAATGGAACAAACTGCACAATGTCACGGGCAGCATATACACCACCTGATTTCAAAGCCACAGTATCTGCGTCCAGCACTTCCATGGCACTAAAGTCTGCACTTCCAATCCCCACAATAATGATAGACATGGGCAGCACAGAGGCTGACACTATTGCCTGTAGGAAAGTAGACAGGGTTTGTTAAATTTGTTCTTGTGTGCTATTTAACATGTAATATCAATTGTAGATTATTCAGAACCGAATTAGATTGCAGCGTAACAGATGGTAATTTGGAAGTGATGGAAGGGAATGAAGAGGTCACATGGACTTGAAAAATAGAGAAACACAGCATTTAACATATACTTCAGAAAATGAATAAACATGTGAAAATTCTGAGGAAGACCACACCTGCATAGCCACTACCCCTGACATGATTTGTACAAGGTACACCCTGAATAAAGAGTTCAGCCATCTTATCTAATTCCATGGAGTAGAGTCTACTTTGAAAAATTAACAGCAGTTAGTCAAGAAATTTGCCACCTTTTACAATACACAAAGATTCAGTTCTCTCCTCATAACAGACTTACAACAGGCCCTGTCCTAAGCCAGATGATGTCATGCCACAACCTTCAACCCTATCAACTACCTCCTTTTCAAAGTTCTGCAAGGGCAACAGCAGTGTCGTTTCCAAAACTGCATGTTCACCAACACTGGCTTATACTGTAAAATGTCAAATAAGACAAAATGCCAAAACATCCAAAAATTATAACTGATGTACAGTATGAGAATTGAGGCAATTATTGTACAAATTCCCAAACTCAACACAAACTGGCAGAGCAATAACATTTATGGCTTATAAATCATAACACAGCAACAAATTCCAAAAATGGCCAAACAAGCACAGTAACCATGTATATGGAGGCTCCATTGTCTGCATGCATTTTTTTGGTATCAATTCATTTTTGTATTGGACATAAAAAAAAAAGGTATTTATGATCAAAAACTAAGTCCTCACTTTAAGAATCTTGGGAGAAACCAACTAACTATGACATGGCATATCATGAAAATGACAACAATCTGGAAATGTTTAAAAATACCTTATATTTTATAATTCAATTCTGTACAGCTCTGAGGACTGTACGTTACAGTTAAGACTGCTCAGTTTCTGTAATTTGTTCATCACCTAGTTTTCCAAAGAACAAAAAAATAACATATTTTTGCTAGCTGATATTTCAATTTGCAGGTGAAAAAGTGGAAACATACCAGCACACCTGGCACATTAAAAAGTATTATTGTTCATCTCATTTACAACCACTGTCAGTTCACTCACATCTAATTATGCATGTTACACCAAGTTTTATGAACAGGAGATAACAAAAAAAAAATGTTTACAATAAAAATTTTGTAAATGGCCATAAAAACATAAAACCCAAGATGGGCAAAACTGAATGCAACTGAGAACAACCCACAAACCACTGATTTGGAAGGAATACCGTTCACCTGCTATCAAGAATGCCATCTATGAGAAAAAGTAACACCTTTTAAAAGAAAATAAGAAGGAAAATTATTTTTCTGGTTGACCAGGGGAATCAAGAGACTTGAAATTTCCTGTTATCAGGTGAACGAAATACAAGGAGTTAACTCACAAGACATTTATGACAAATCCTATCAGCAAATTAATCTGGAGTTTTTACCTCAGGATGGAAAAATCCTTTTCCTAGAATGCTGTGTTACTTTTTGTGTTGTTGGAACAGTAGATAATGGACAAAACCCAAAAGTCCTATGTTTATAGTGTATACCTACATAGATTTACATTTATCTAATTTAATCCTGAATTCAGCGCTGTGTTAGAAGCGGGTGAGAGACAAATATGGACTATGGAACAGACAAGCAAAGAAAGTTACGTTTTTCTGGATAGAGCAAACCCATTGAACTTGCATGCACTTCACCAACAGGACACCTCATTACCTGTATAGTCTGTGGCATATCACTGATGACACCATCAGTCAATATTAGTAGAATAAAATAACTGGAACCATCTCTGTATGCGCTGGCAAAGCGAGCCACATGGTTTATAATTGGAGAGAAGTTAGTGGGTCCATACAATTGCACCTGATGGATGCAGTTCCGGTATGCTTCTAGTACTCCTGATAACATCACACAAAGAAATGATGGTAGCCCTGTTTACCCCACATATGCCAAGATTTCTATCCTATTTGTTCAATTTATGCATTAGTTCTCAGTATCTGTCATACTCATTGAAAACATATTGTACCTGATTAAACTGCTAACATTTAACACCAATGTAAATTAATTCTGTTGTTATTTTCTCCACAGCACATGCAATGACTACAATGTCATGACTTGGTCTTGTGAAGTTAAGTAATGGCATTTCCACCACTCCATATGTAATAATTATACTGTCAGGATATGCACATGAAATTAGACACTGCCATTTTCTTCACACCAGGTCTAATGGTTACATTATCACATATCTATTTTATAGGAATAAGTAGTCATATACTCACACCAGACACAAGGATATACTCTGAAACACCAATATAGCATTGATATGGACTGTTTAATTTGAACCAAATTGGAGCTGGAGCTCTTAAATTTAAGGGTCCTATGATACATCCAGCCATATTATAATCTGTACTTAATAGATGTTTTAAGCTAAAATTATCAAACAAGAAAGAGAATTATAAACAAATCTGTATAATCTTGTTCAAAGGCTGAAACAATATGCCCATTACTATGCAATTTAATGTTCCTTTATTTCTACAATGCGTATTTCCACATTTATATATCAGTTCTTTAAGATATTCATTACAGATATGTGCTACAATATTTAGGACAGACTGTATATATCTTTATATATCTTTGATATTCCCACATTTCATTCCTTTCACTGTGTTCACACAAAGCATTTGGTTGCACATTTTGATAAGTAGGCCAGAGGCTGCTATAACGTATGAATTCAGTGTATATTTTTTGAATACAAGCCATGAACACTCTATACCCTATCTTCCACTCAGTAATCGATCTTACCTTGAGGGGCAATACTGTATGCAGGTCAGGCAGTACATAACAATTCATAAGGCTACAAAGCAGATTTGGTACATAGTTTCAAAGTCTCATATGTGTAACACAGTTTTGTTCCTTCCAAACACACAACACAATGATGGGTGCAAACAGAAAATGTACAGAACAAGACACAGTTGACAAACTGATACTAAGACACTGATAACATAGCCTACATACATCTGAAGTCACCGACACGTCCTTACTGACATACACTACACCCAGTGGATTGACAGTATGCACTGTTGACCTTCTGTACAGGTTTATACCAGCTGGTTATGACAAAAGAAAGCACTCCATATTACTAAAGACTCTACCCCATTCAACATTTTAACACACTTCTTCCCTGAAAATATGCATGCAGTGGTGGAAGAGATATACAGATATTATAACTACTACTTCGACACACAGGATGAAGCACAAAACCTACTGCCTAATATGATGATTACAGAAAATGTACTTGTTATTATCTATTACTGTGCAGATGTAGCATGAGCAGAGAGACATAATAAAACATTACAAATCCACACTACAAGTTCTTAAGGCCTCTTTCAGAAACAAAATGAAACATGTCCAATTCTATCATAAACTGCGATCTCCACATTTTAGTGACAACAAAAATGAACTTATCAAGAAAGATGAAAATTATGAATGGTTATGGAAGTGACAGCTACATTTAACAACCTGAATGATAAGGTGAGTTTGTCTCAGTTCTATGAAGGCATGTGGGGGAAGAGAAGTCTTCCACCACTGATTCTCATCCTCAGCACTAGGAAGCAAATGGTCAACCTTACACCCTGGCTGCTTTGCCCACTCATTGAACAGAAGGCTGGGTAGGCCCCAGAGATGGTC
>Ga0123354_10013877_pt1 | contig 12526 bp, 13 predicted proteins | sample TergutLab28metaG_2_FD_97872 | JGI IMG/M metagenome (GOLD analysis project Ga0123354, IMG submission 97872) | Labiotermes labralis P4 segment gut microbial communities from Petit-Saut dam, French Guiana - Lab288 P4 | ecosystem: Host-associated > Arthropoda: Insects > Digestive system > Gut ... | reverse complement strand
TCGAAATGCGGTGTACGGGTAACTGTACCGGGGGTTCGAATCCCTCGCTTTCCGCAAGAAAGTAAAAAGTCTGTAGTTCATTATTTACAGACTTCAATTGGAGATAGTCTGTGAACTCGTTACCAAATCATTACCTTTTTTCAAAAACCAAAACAGGTAACGATTGTCGCGATATGGCGTTGATATGTCGCATAGAAAATGTAGATAATGCCACTTTCAAACCGGGAGTAGGCAAGCAAGACCAATATGAACATGATGAAACCCACTGGAATTATACCTATACTGTAATTCCTTTAACCAATGAAGGCAGGGCTTGGCTGGATAAATACTACTATTTACCTATTTAACGGGATGAAATGAACCGGAGTACATTATTGATTCAAAATACAGGGTATTGAATCCTGTTTAGCTAAATTGTAATTGTAAATGTAAAAAGCCAGTAATAATTGAAAAGTTATTCTTGGCTTTTTTGGTAATATCCGAAATTGAATATAACTTTGTATTCAAATATAAAAAAAATAAATACTTATGAGAAAGATTGTTTTATTTTTGGGAATAGCTGCATGTATATTGGCAGCATGCCATGACAAAAATGCCTATACGTTAACCGGTACGTTTACTTCTAATGAATTGAATGGAAAAATGGTGTATCTTAGGCAATTAGATTCTCTTTTCAGAATAAACGGAGCCATCGATTCTGCCAAAATTGAAAAGGGAAAGTTTGTATTTAGCGGCATTGCAAAAGAACAGCCTATTGTTCAGTTTATTACTATTGTAGACTCTTTGGGATCTGTTCCATTTGTCGTTGAAAAAGGAAAAATCGAGATGGATTTTGATTCCACATTGAATGTTACCGTAAAGGGAACGGCAATGAACGATCAATACCAACAGTTTAAACTGGCGCAAGCCGATTTATTCGGAAAAATTGGAGTTGCCAATAATAAAATTGAAGACAGTAAAAAAGCCGACGATTTGACATCCGGACAATTACAAGAGTTACAACAACCAATCAAGCAACTGTGGGAAGAAATGGAAACTGACGTTTATAATTTTCTTAAACCCAATATGGCTACTTTAGCGGGTCAAGCCTTTTTTAGGGATAATAGGTATTACCTCAACGACGATCAACAAAAAGAACTTATTTCTTTAGCCACTCCCGATTTCAAAAATTTAAAAAGTATTCAAAAATTGGAAGAACGAATAGAGAAAAGAGAAGCAACTGCCGCCGGAAAACAATTCACGGATGTAAAAGGCTTTAATTTAGGCGGAAAAGAAGTATCGTTGTCCGATTATGCAGGAAAAGGGAAAGTAGTCCTTGTCGATTTTTGGGCTTCATGGTGCGGTCCCTGCCGTCAGGCAATACCGGATGTGGTTAAAATTTATCAAAAATACAGGAACAAAGGATTTGAAATAGTCGGTATTTCGTTGGATGCTAAAAAGGATGACTGGAAAAAAGCTGTTAATGACTTAAATATTACCTGGCCACAGATTTCTAATTTGAAAGGATGGGAGGAAGATTGCGCTGTGGCTTACGGGGTTGACGCTATTCCTCATACATTACTTATTGATAAGGCTGGAAAAATTATTGAACACAATATAAGCGACGAGGCATTGGATTTCAAATTACAAGAACTATTAGGAAACAAATGAAGATTTCGCAAATCATAGAAACGCTGGAAGATTTTGCTCCGCTTGTTTTACAGGAAAGTTTTGATAATTCGGGATTACAGGTCGGCGACGTTTCACAAAGAGTGAAAGGGATTTTGCTTTGTCTCGACGTTACCGAAGAAGTATTGGACGAAGCGATGGAATTGGACTGTAATTTGATTATTTCCCATCATCCGCTGTTATTTAAACCCATAAAAAAATTGACGGGGAAAACCTATATTGAGCGATGCGTTATCAAAGCGTGTAAAAATGATTTAGTTATTTACGCTGCACATACGAACATCGATAATGCTTACGGCGGCGTCAATTATTATCTTGCGGAAAAACTCGGCTTGCAAAACCTGCGAATACTTAGTCCCAAAAAAGACGGTTTATTGAAGTTGGTAACTTTTGTTCCTGAAGCGCATGCCGAGACGCTTCGTAATGCTTTGTTTGGCGCTGGAGCCGGGTGCATCGGCAATTATGATGCGTGCAGTTTTAATATTCCCGGAGCTGGAACGTTTCGTGCCGGAGAAAAAGCGCATCCTTTTGTGGGAGAACTGCATGAACTACATATTGAGCAGGAAATCCGTATAGAAACCATTCTTCCGGTTCAAAAAAAATCGTCGGTACTCAGGGCTTTATTAGCTGTTCATCCGTATGAAGAACCGGCTTATGATTTCTATTCGTTAGCAAATGAATGGACAGAAGCCGGATCCGGCGTAGTAGGGGAATTGCCTTCTCCGGAACAGGAAGAAACTTTTTTGCATCGAATGAAAACGATTCTCAAGTTACAGAGTATTAAACACTCGCCTTATACGGGTAAAGTAATCAGGGAAGTCGCTTTATGCGGAGGCAGCGGAGCTTTCTTGATTCCGGAAGCCATTGCTTACGGCGCGGATATTTTCATTACAGGAGAAGCAAAATACAATGATTATTACGATGTTGAAAATAAGATTCTTTTGGCTGTGATTGGACATTATGAATCGGAAATCATTACAAAAGAATTGTTTTATGATGTAATTACAAAAAAAATTACTAACTTTGCCGTTCATTTTTCAACAACAAACTCAAATCCGGTAAACTACCTATAATATTAAAATTATGGCTAAAAAAGTAAAAGAAGTCGAAACGATAGATAAACCGACTAAAGAACAAACGAAACATAAGACGATTACTGCAAATAAAGGAAATGGCAACGCTTCAGTAGCAGCTGTTTCATTCGAAAAAGGGAGACAAGATACTCCGGTTTCAAACAAAAAAGAAAAAGTAGCAGTAGAAGACTTGTCGGTTGAACAGAAATTAGCGAATTTATATAAACTTCAGACAGCCTTGTCGGAAATAGATAAAATCAAAACGCTCCGCGGAGAACTTCCCTTAGAGGTGCAGGATTTGGAAGATGAAGTTGCCGGTTTACAGACTCGTATTCAGAATTTCACGTTAGATATTAAAGATATTGATACGGCTGTCGGACAACAGCGGATAAAAATTACCGATTCAAACGCTTTGATCAATAAATATAAGGAACAGTTGGATAATGTCAGAAACAATCGCGAGTTTGACAGTCTTTCAAAAGAAATTGAATTTCAAGGACTTGAAGTGGAGCTGGCTGAAAAACGCATCCGGGAATTTACTGCTGAATCCAAAATGATCAATGAAGAAATTGCCAAAAGTAAAAAAGCGCTTGAAGAACGCCAAATCGACTTGAAATCGAAAAAAGAAGAACTAAACGGGATTATTTCCGAAACAAAGATTCAAGAAGAACAGCTTAGAGAAAAAGCTAAACAGTTGGAAACGACCATTGAACCTCGATTATTGGGGGCTTTTAAACGTATCCGTAAAAGCGCCAGGAACGGATTAGCTGTGGTGTATATTCAACGTGACGCTTGTGGTGGTTGCTTTAATAAAATACCACCTCAAAGGCAATTAGACATCAAGTTGCGCAAAAAAACGATTGTTTGCGAACATTGCGGACGCATTATGATTGATCCTCAGTTGGCCGGAGTCGAGTAAATGCATCCTTTACATTCATTTCGATATTGCCCCGTGTGCGGGTCGGATCATTTTGTTGAAAACAATTTCAAATCAAAGAAATGCGAAGATTGTGGTTTTGTCTACTATTTCAATTCCTCAGCCGCTACCGCTATTTTTATCACCAATCGAGTAGAGGAGTTATTGGTTGTTCGAAGAGCAAAGGAACCGGCAAAAGGTTTGTTTGACTTGCCGGGAGGATTTGTTGATCTGCATGAGACTGCCGAAGAAGGAATTATCCGTGAACTGAAAGAAGAAACCGGTTTGCAAATTACGTTACCCCGTTATTTGTTTTCTTTGCCAAACATTTATCGGTATTCCGGATTCGATGTACATACTGTCGATCTGTTTTTTCAATGCAAAATTGAGTCTTCTTCCGGACTGTATGCCGGCGATGATGCGGAATCGCTTTTCTTTCTCAAGAAAGAAGAAATCCAACCCGAAGCTTTCGGGCTGAATTCAATTCGCCGGGCTGTTGGAATTTGGCTTAAAGATTTGTCTTGACCAATCTATTCTTCTTCTTGCCTCTAAATGATAAAAATGCTTAAAAACTTTTCTTTATTCAAAGGGATTCATTACTTTTGTACCCAAATTATGTTTTGCATGAAACGATTGAATTTAAAAGCGATAGGCTTTTCCTTTATTATCCTGTTATTTACTGCATGTGGAGAATATAATAATATATTGAAATCTACGGACTTAAATGTAAAATTCGAATATGCTAAAAAATATTTTGATGAAGGAAAATACAGCCGAACGGCTACTTTGTTGGAAGATGTTGTGCAGATGACGCGTACGACCTCACGGGGTGAAGAAGCTTTATATTTGCTGGCGCAAAGCTATTATAAAATGAAGGATTATTCAACGGCATCGGAATATTTTAAAACGTATTTCACTACGTATCCGAAAGGAGAATATGCCGAATTGGCGCGCTTTTATTCTGCTTACGGATTATATCTTGATTCCCCGGATCCTCGTTTGGATCAGTCGGATACCTATAAAGCCATGCAACAGTTCCAGGATTTTATTGAATTGTACCCCCAAAGCGAGCGAAAAGATGATGCTCAAAATGCTTTGTTTGAATTACAGGAAAAATTAGCTGAAAAAGAATTGATGGCTGTTCGGTTATATTATAATTTAGGAAACTATAGTATTGTTCCGTTTCCGGGAGGAAATTATCTTTCCTGCGTAATTACCGCTCAAAATGCCATTCGGAATTATCCTTATTCCAAATATAGAGAAGAATTAATGTATTATATGTTCAAATCAAAATACGAGATGGCAATTCAAAGTGTGGAAGAAAAGAAAGAATTTCGTTATCGTGATGTGATAGATGAATACTTTTCATACGCCAACGAATTTCCCGAAGGAAAATACATTAAGGAAATCAGACGGTTATATGAAAGCATTGATAAAAGATTAAAACAAGAATAATTACAAATTATGGACTATAAAAAAACATTGGCTCCGGACAATACGATTACCAGAGATATGATCATGCTCGGTGAAAAAACCGGAAATATTTATGAAACCGTACGTATTATCGGCAAACGTTCGAATGAAATAGCCGTAGAAATTAAACAGGATTTAGGTAAAAAGTTGCAGGAATTTTCTTCAAGCGTTGATAGTCTGGAAGAAATCTTTGAAAACAGGGAACAAATCGAAATTTCCCGCTATTTTGAGCGATTGCCTAAACCAACATTAATTGCTACTCAGGAATTTCTGGAAAATGATATTTATTGGCGTAATCCTGCTAAAGAGAAAGAAAAAATAGAAGAGCTATGATTCAGCGTATTCAAACTGTTTATTTGCTTTTCGCGTTTTGCTTGGCGGCAATCCTCGTGTTTATTCCGTTTTCTACATTAAATTCTTTTACTGAGGAATTTTTCAGAGGATTTAACGCTGCAATAGCTGTAGCAGCGATAGTTACTATTTTTTTCTACAAAAATCGAAGAATGCAGCTCAGATTGTGTTATGCAATGCTGGCAGGATTCGTTGCAATCTACCTGACTTATTTCATTTTTAACATGCAAAATTTCTCACTTGCGGAACTGTTCGGACATGTCCGATATATATTTATTTTTCCTTTTATTTCCATCATTTTAGTTTACTTAGCTATCCGTGGGATAAAGAAAGATGAAAAATTGGTTCGCTCGCTCGACCGATTGAGAGGTTGAATCAGAAACTTTTTCTGTTTTTCAGAATAACGTAGATTACCATAGGCGCTCCGATAAGGGGCGTTATTGCATTTAAAGGCAATATTCCCTTTCCAAACGGAACGGTTGTAAGCAAATTACATGACAAAGCGACAAAGCCTCCCGTCAGCAGTGTTGCCGGAAGCAGCCATTTTTGATTGGACGTCCTGATAAACATTCTTGCGATATGCGGCACAACTAAGCCGATAAAAGTTACCGGTCCGCAGAAAGCTGTCACCAAGGCCGTTAAAAAGCCGGTTGTCAGTAAAATAGCGACTCGCGTCCGACCGACCCGAATGCCCAGATTAGTTGCATAGTTTTCTCCCAGTAAAAGTGCATTCAGGGGTTTAATCAATAATAGGGAGAATAATAATCCGGTAAGAATACCGGATGAAAAAAATGGCAGTTGCGTTACCGGCACCCCTGAAAAACTTCCCATTCCCCATAAAATATACGTTCGCATATTATCTGACGAAGCGTAGGAGTTAAGAATAGATATACCGGAAGAAGCCAGATAGGAAATCATGATGCCGAGAATTAAAACCAGTATATTACTTTTCACCTTGGATGAAAAATAAAGCATAAGAAGTAAAACGAAAGTCGCTCCCAGAAAAGCCGATAAAACGACGGAAAAGTGATGGGAGCGTTCGCCGCCGATTGCCATAATTCCGCCGGAATAAAGCATAACTATCGCTACGCCCAGATTAGCGCCGTCGCTGATGCCTAATATGGAAGGACCGGCTAAAGGATTCCTGAAAAGGGTTTGAAGCATCAGTCCGCAAACAGCTAATGCGGATCCCGTTAATAATGCCGTAATTGACTGTGGAAGACGAGATTGCAGGACAATATTCGCCCACACGCTTTTTTCGGGTTCTTTCCCTGATAAACTGTCTATCACTGCCTGTGCAGGAATAGATACCGATCCGCAAAAAAGATTTGTAAAGAAAAGTATAAGAACTAAAACTGCAATTCCAAGACAGATAACGCTTTTCCTGTTCATTATGCTTATTTATTTTTCGTAGCCTGTTTTTTACAAATGTAATGTAACAGGCAGCCATTTTAATTACAAATATATATATTTTTTTTGACAATCAGAATAATATTTCTCAAGGTTTTTGAAGATTAAAAAATTGTTGTAATTTTGTCGCAGTATCAATCCGAAAATTATGAACATTATGAAAATGAAATTTATCTTAATCGGTTTATTTTCCATTGCTTGTATCTTTGGAATTAATGCCCAGAAGAATGAAAAAGGATGGGCGCGCGTATACGTGAACGGTAAGTTTGGAATTATCTCTAAATCCGGAACTGAAATCGTTAAACCGGAATACGATTTAATCGATAGTTACAACAACAAAGTGGCTCCAGCTATTAAAAACGGTGAAGTTTCCGCTATTAATGAGATGGGGCAACGTTTGTCTTACACTCCTGACTTGAAAGGGAAAGCTGTTTCTTTTATGGAAAAAAACAAATGGGGGTTGAAGAATGACAAGGGCGAGATTTTAGTTAGTCCTAAATATGACTTTATAGGTAAATTCAGCGGTGGCACGGCGTCTATTTCTCTAAATGGTAAAATGGGATTGATTTCCGATAAAGGAAAAGAAATTATCTCTCCCTATTACAACCTTATTTATGATTTTGAAAAGGGGAAAGCCATTGTTCTTAAAGATACCCTTTACGGTTTGGTAGATGACAAAGGCGTAGAGATTATTCCGCCGCGTTATCATCGGATTCAACGGATTAAAGGAAGTAATTACCTGATTATGCAAGGAGGTCGGTGGGGAGTGCTAAATTCCAATGGAAATGTAACAGTAGCTCCCAAGTATTCGGCTGTTTTTCAGTGTAAAGATGGATATCAAACATTCTTTGATGGGAAAATCGGTATGCTTAGCGACGATGGAACCTTGATGTTTGAACCAACTTACGACGAAGTCGGAAATAAGGATAACAATGTATTTATTGTTGTTTTAAATGGACTTTACGGCTTGTTGAATAAAAGCGGGAAACAGGTATTAGCGCCAAAGTATCAATATATTGATAAATTCAATAATGGACGGGCGTTTATTTTGCATGATAGTTTGTGGGGGCTGATTGACACTGATGGGACTGAAGTAATTGTTCCTCAATACAATGCTATCGAAGAAGCGAAGGATAATTGCTATAAAGTATATAAAAACGACAAGCAAGGAATACTTAACAAAGAGGGGAAGATTATTGTTGAACCGGTTTATCACGATATAAGTATATATTAATCATTATGAAGATAGCTTTTCATGGCGCTGCTCGCACCGTTACAGGCAGCAAGCATTTGGTTTCATTAAGTAACGGGAAAAAGTTTTTATTGGACTGCGGAATGTTTCAGGGGATGGGACCGAAAACCGAACAGTTGAATCGGAATTGGGGCTTTAATCCGGTAGATGTCGATTATGTGTTTCTTTCGCATGCCCACGTTGACCATTCCGGTTTATTGCCCAAATTGGTGAAAGACGGTTTTCGCGGAACTATTTACGCTACGCCGGCTACTATTGATATTATTCAGGCGCTTTTGATGGATTCGGCTTGTATTCAGCAACAAGATATGTATTTCTTGAATAAGAAACGCAAAGAGGAAGGGCGAAAACTGCTTGAGCCACTCTATACGGAAGAGGATGTACGCAATACTTTTCAATATATGAAACCGGTACATTATTATCAGGCGGTTCGAATTGATGAAAATATTACTATTCAGTTTTTTGATGTAGGACACATTGTTGGAAGCGCTTCAATTTATCTGACTTTGAAGGAAAATGGAAATACAACAACGCTTGCTTTCAGCGGTGATGTTGGCCGCTATGGCGATCCGATTTTACACTCTCCTCAAACATTTCCTCAAGCAGATTATATTGTAATCGAATCAACCTACGGGAATAAATTGCATGACCGTATTGAAACGTATGCCACAGATTTGTTGAAAAACATTGAGCACACCTGCTTACAGAAAAGAGGAAAATTGATTATCCCTGCTTTTAGCGTAGGACGTACGCAGGAATTATTGTACGCGTTGAATGATTTGGAATTGGAAGAAAATTTGCCGCCTCTTAATTACTATGTCGATAGTCCCTTATCGATCAAAGTCACGGAAATTGTCAAGAGACATCCGGAATGTTTTAACCGGTCGGTGCAGAAATTACTTCGTAGAGACCTTGATCCGTTTAGTTTTAAAGGATTGCGTTACATTTCCGATAAAAGAGATTCTCAGGCGCTCAATATGGATTACCGACCTTCGGTCATTATTTCCGCATCGGGAATGGCAGAAGCAGGGAGGGTAAAGCACCACATTGCCAACGGTATTGAAAATTGGCGAAATACCATTATGATTATCGGCTATTGCGAACCCAATTCTTTAGGCGCCCGCTTGAAAGGTCATCCTGAAACAGTGGGTATTTTTGGTATGCCTTACAACGTAAAAGCCGATATTGTTACGCTTGATTCGATGAGCGCCCATGCCGATTATAATGATTTATGCCAGTATCTTGCCTGTCAGGATGCTCAGGAAGTGAAGCGCGTTTTCGTCGTTCACGGCGAACCCGAAGTGCAGGATGAATTTAAGCGGCGATTGGTAAAAAAAGGATTTTTAGATGTAACTATTCCAGAGTTGCATCAGGAATTCGGAATATGATAAGGTAAGATAAATTCCTTTTTATTATTTCTAAACTATTTATAAACTTCACATAAAAAATAGACGATACTAACAGCAAAATGTGTTAATTTTACTCATTTTTAATCTCTTAGATTATTTTATAACGAACTATTGTATTAAAGAAAAACATATAACAAAATGAAAAGACGAGAATTTTTAGCAAACACTGCATTGTTGGGAGCAAGCATCCCTTTGGCAGGGATCGCTCCTGCCGCACTAACATCTTGTACTACAAAAGGAGAAAAAGGTAAAGACGGAGCTAAGACATTAACCCCTGAAGAATTGGGAATGTATTCATTTGTTGACGTCGCTCCTGATGGAAAGCCATTGAAAGCGGCATTGGTCGGCTGCGGCGACCGGGGAACCGGCGCTGCAACCCAGTTTCTAAAATCAGGACCCAATGTGTCGATTATCGCACTGGCCGATTTGTTCAAAGACCGGATGGACAGTTGCCGTCAGGTCTTAAAAGAAAAATTTAGCAATGAAGTAGCCGACGCCAATTGTTTTTATGGATTTGACGCCTATCAGAAAGTTTTAGCAATGGATGAAATCGACCTCGTATTGCTTTGTACCCCGACTCATTTTCGTCCCGAACACTTCAAAGCTGCCGTAGAAGCAGGGAAACATATTTTTATGGAAAAACCATGCGCCGTCGATCCTACAGGTATCCGTACCGTCATTGCCGCTGCAAAAATAGCAACAACAAAAGGTTTGACCGTGATAACAGGGAACCAGCGCCGGCACAGAAAAGATTACTGGGAAGCTTTTATACAAGTAAAAAACGGCATCATCGGAGACATCGTCACTGCTTCCGCCCATTGGGATCAAGGAGCCTGGTGGAATAAACGCAAGCGTCCGGGATGGAGCGATATGGAATATTGTATTCGCAATTGGTTTAACATTAAGTGGCTAAGCGGCGATCATCTATTGGATCAGGCGATTCATAATATTGATGTGGTCACGTGGTTCACTGGTATGCGTCCCGTTAAGGCAGCCGGATTCGGAGGTCGCGCCCAGCGATTGACCGGAGATATCTTTGACTTTTTCAGCGTGGATTATTATTACGATAACAACAAACGGATGCTTGCGACCGCCCGGCAAATTGATGGATGCGAGGGAAATGTTTCCGAACAGGTTCTTGGTACAAAAGGAGTAGCTTTGTTGAATGATCATAATGATATTTCAATTGTAGATTATAGCGGAAATATTCTTTGGAAATACGATTACGAAAAGAATCCCGTAAAGAATCCATACGAACAGGAACATGTGCACCTCGTAGAATCTATCCGTTTGAACAAAAAAATCAATCAAGCGGAAGATTTGGCATACTCAACATTAATCGCCATACTTGGACGTGAAGCAGCTTACACAGGTCAATCCATTTCATGGGACGAAATACTCGCTTCCCCACTCCGCTATGGACCGGATACTTACGCCATGGGACACTTGCCTTTCTATCATGAAGGCGAAGCGCCCAAACCGGGGAAAGCGCCTGATGCAGCGGTGTTGTAATTGAGAATTGAGAATTGAGAATTGAGAATTGAGAATTGAGAAATAATAGTTCATTCTCAATTCTCAATTTGAAAAAGCTGCATCAAAAGCAATGGATGAAGGTCTGAAATCAATCGACTTGACAAACCGGCAGGATTCGGTAGCGCCTTGCTCTCTATCCATCGCGCTATCCTCCCACTCTACCGACAAGGGCCCTGTATAGCCGATTGAATTCAATGCACGTATGATTTCTTCAAATTTTACCTTTCCTCTCCCCAAGCTTCTGAAATTCCAATACCGGCGAGGATCGCCAAACATGCTATGACCGCCGAAAATACCTATTTCGCCAGGGCTATCATTCCAATAGACATCTTTCATGTGTACATGGAAAATCCGGTCGGCAAATTTGTAGATGAATGCCACGTAATCCACTCCTTGATAAGCAAAATGGCTCGGATCGTAGTTAAAGCCGAAACACGGGTGATAATTGAGCGCTTTCAATGCTCTACCGGCTGAAAATGTATCAAAAGCAATTTCCGTCGGATGTACTTCAAGTGCAAATTTCACACCCAACCGTTTGTATTCATCTAATATAGGAATAAAACGGCTGGCAAATTCCTCATATCCATCGTCAATCATCTTATCGGTTACTGGAGGAAATGAATACAGCAGATGCCAGACCGGACTTCCGGCGAATCCTGCAACTGTATTAATTCCCAACATTTTAGCCGCATGAGCTGTCCGGATCATCTCTTCAGCTGCACGTTGGCGAACGCCTTCAGGGTCGCCGTCGCCCCAAATATAATCCGGTAAAACAGCGCGATGACGTTCATCAATTCTGTCGCATACCGCTTGACCTACCAGATGCGTAGAGATTGTGAACAATTTCAAATCGTAATGCGCCAACAAAGCCTTTATTTCGTCATAATAAGCGCTGTCGGTATGACGAACATCCAAATGCGCCGGAAGACCTAATTCCAACCCGTCGTATCCGAAACTTTTAGCTTTTTCGCAAATCTCTTTCAGCGAAAGATCTCCCCACTGAATTGTGTACAATGTAACTGGACGTGACATATTTAATTATGAATTATTAATTTATCCATTTCACCCATTTGCGGCTTTCGTCGTATCCGGCGGTCACAACGGTTTCTATAAACTGCATTCCGCGCACGCCATCGTCCACATTCGGGAAATCCGCCCAACGCGGATCGGGTAGTTCTCCGGCAATTTTTGCCTGTACGGTATTTGCAAAATTGCGGTAAATATTGGCAAAAGCCTCTAAATAACCTTCGGGATGTCCTGCCGGAGTGCGTGTATTATAGAGCGCATCGGGATTCATGGACGCGTTATTGCCGACATTAATCATTTCGGTGGGGCGATCGTCCCATTTCAGCCACAGAATGTTTGGATCCATTTGACGCCACTCGATGCCTCCATTTTCGCCATAAACTCTTATTCTCAGCGCATTGGCTTCTCCCGCCGC
>Ga0123354_10013874_pt1 | contig 12527 bp, 8 predicted proteins | sample TergutLab28metaG_2_FD_97872 | JGI IMG/M metagenome (GOLD analysis project Ga0123354, IMG submission 97872) | Labiotermes labralis P4 segment gut microbial communities from Petit-Saut dam, French Guiana - Lab288 P4 | ecosystem: Host-associated > Arthropoda: Insects > Digestive system > Gut ... | reverse complement strand
CATGTAAGTAGCGTCGCTCCAAATTTCCCTGTGGTCATTGATATGATATACCGTACCCGCTGCATTTCGCGGCGCTATGTTTTTGCAATAGTTGTAAAGCCGGTCAGCTGCTTGCTTATACTTTTCATCGCCAAACAATTCTCGGCATTTCAAGATTCCGGATCCTGCGGCTACAGGATCGGTAACGGCATGGTCGGAACCGAGCATGCAAGTACGACCATCGGGTGTTTGCCTTACCAATGCATCCTGTACCAACAATCGAAGCATATCATAATCGGCACATTCAATCATCGCCTGTATGGCAACCCCCTGTTCCCACGCTGCACGTTGCATAGCAAACATCGCATTTCTTGCTTTTTCGGCAATAGCGTTCGCGTTTTGTCTTTTTGCAGGCGAATTTCCGGATAAGCTGCAACTTCCAAGCATAACTCCGGAGAGCGCCAATGAAGAATTTTGTATAAAATTACGACGGTTCATATTTCATAATAATTAATAGTTTCTTTTTCTGTTTTCATTCACTCGTGTCACAACAAACTAAATTTTAAATTCTCTGCAAAAATACAAGAAATCTTTCATATCAAAAATTATTTCCCGTTCAACATTTGTTGCGCCGCCAACACCAAAAACATGTAATGCGACGAGCCGCCTCCCATCACATATTCCACTTGCTGCCAAAGGAAAGGAAATTCAAGCAATTCGGGAAAGTCGGGGCGAATTAATGCCGTACCCGATACCACTCCGCCGGGAATATACGACCAATCGGCTCGATTCAGCCCGTAACCGGGAATTGCCGACTTTGCCCCTACACCGGATGCAAAAGAAGCCGTGTTTGAACCCGGATGGCAGCCGAGTATAAAATTGAGGGCATTAAGCACCATGTCTTGTCCGAATAGTTCTGGATAGGATTCGTGAAGGAAATAGTATTCAAACCCCATACGCTGAATGTCCCAGCCGGCTCCCCAAATATAAGGATGATAGGGTATGCCGTAAGGCGTTTCGGTTGCTTGCTTGTCTAATTGTTCCTTATATTGAGGCAGCGCATCTTTGATGGCTTTGGTGAACTTGGCATCATTCATTTTTTTCTCTGCCCGACCGATGAACCATCCTGTGCGGTTGATGTTTGAGGCAATGTATTGGGTTTCCGAAAGAAGATGATCCTTGTAGATTTTTTCTCCGGTGGTGAGGTATAACTCAACTGCCGCCTGTATTTTAGCCGATTTAGCTTTTTCGTTTACCTTCGTTATTTTAAACAGGGTTTTGGCAATATCCAAAGCCTGCATACTCAGCGTGTCGTTGAAGCCTTTCATGGCGCGCGACGAAGCAGCCAGTTCTGCGGCTGTCTCTAATTCGCGGGTTGGATTATTTTCGGTAAAAACCCAACGGTCATCGTCGTTTCCCGTTAGTCCGTCGGTTATCGAACCAGCATCGCCCAAATGCACATACTGTCTCAAATTGTTTTCTATGATTCCGCGATAGAGCCTTCCCAGAGAACGCCAGCCTCCCACCACAGACAACAAACCGTTTTCGATTTGCTGGAGGATATCATTTTTACCGTCGGGCTGATGGATTTCCACCACTCGTTTGGCATGGTCGATGGATGTGGCATCGTAGTTCACATTAAAAGCTTCATAAGCCAATGTAAGTATATAAGCCTCTCCCGCTTGCGATTCGACTCGGAGATCGAAATCGCCTGCGTCGTGCCACCCGCCGATGTTCAATCCCGGAACAACATCGCCCGGTTTGTATTTCGTGAGTGTTGAAGGACCTTGAGCGTATCCGTCTATATGATTGTAATTAAGGGGAGCCATACGGGCGTCGTCCTCGTGGCAGAGGTCATGCCATACGCGGTATTTTTCGTTCACTCGAACATGACACATTTGTATCGGCAGGAAATATTCCAACACCGGCTGCCAGGCTCCGCGGTCGTAAACGTCACGTGCTATCTTGAAAACAGAAGAAGCGGATGTGCCGTAATATACCTTGTACAATCCTTCTTCTTTGATAGTTGAAAAGTCGAACTTCAAATAGTTATAGCGTAGAAATTGTCCCCATTCTTTTCCGTCGGCGGAAAAAACCTTTTGTTCACCGTTTTCCGTAATCTTGCAGAGATAGGGAGTTTCGCGATTAACGTCATTTTTGTCCAACTCAATGACAGCCACTTTCGGCTGCTCCGGATGATAACCGATTTGAGAAGTCTGTATCACCGGCTTGTATATCCATCCATCAATCACGTTGGGAGTAATCACCCACTGTATGGCGCCTGTGGTTGCTCCCGGAGCTATGTCGCTGCGGACAACAAACCAGCCGTTGTTATGATTCATGCGTCCGTCATACAGTTTCAGGTCTGTTCCTTTTGATTCGATTACAAACCGGTCGGCAGAGTCGTCGGGACATACCGCAAAATGTTTTCCCTCTGCATAAGGGGCAGCAATGATATCGTCCGCAACCATCGGATTGTATCCGTTATTGTTTCCCGACAGATTTTCTAAGTCGGCTTTCCCTTTGGGATTGAAATTTCCCGTGTGCTGATAATTCGCCGGTTGAACCAATAGAGGAGCGTTTGGCTGTCGGGGAAATATCCCGTATTGCTTATCCATGATCCAAGACTTGCCAAATAAAGCGCCCGGAAACAATTCGAGATTAAAACCGAGTTTACCGATAAATTCGGTCGGAACGGGGCGGTCTAAATCGACCGTAACAATTACAGATGCTCCTTCGCCCTTGACCGTCACTGTGTAGTTAAACACAAAATCGGGATAAATCATCGGGTTGAATCCGGTTTGATGGCGTGAAGTATCCGGAAAACTGAGTCTTGTCGTAATCGTATGGCTTGCGTCGTCTATTTTGCGTTCACGCTGTATCGGCACCGGTTGCCATTGTCCGGGAGTAGGTTCAAACCGTATATCCCCATTGGTTGCCATGCGATTACCATGCATAATAATACTTACGCCGCTCTGATGTCCTTCGGGATAAATATCGTCGAAAGCCATCACATCCACTCCCCGGTTTTGAAAATAACCGGAAGTTGTATCAAGTTTGAAACTTTGAGCATAAGTCATTCCACTGAATAGGCTGCTCAGGAATAAAATATAAATCAGCTTTTTCATATAGCTATAATATTGTTGCAATTTAAATACTACATTAATAATGCAACAAATTTAGTAAATTTTCAGGAAAATAAATAAATAATAAAATAAACAATTATCTTTGCGAACTAATTTCGGTATTCAGTATATTTTTATTCGACTATCTATGATATCAATGATAACACTCTTACCGCAACGCGGACTTTATGCGTCAATTCTTTGCATGACACTTGCTTGTTATACATTTTCTGCGAATGCTCAGAGCAATCCGCGTGAGAATTATATTCAACAGACGGGAGATTACTCCGATATATATAACGGAAGAATCGAGACGAATTACAATGTATTGCAATACGAAAATTTACCTTATTATATTTCTTCGGAATTTGCGGATGCAACCGTCGTTTATCGAAAGAATCTCTATCCCGGACAAAAGGTGCGTCTGGATTTGTTTAAGGAACAATTGATCACCTTGCCGCCCGATAAACAGTACGGCGTGGTTGTCAGGTCGTCGGATGTGGATAAAGTTGTCGTGTATAACAAAACTTTTCTCCGGTTGGTTCCGCCGGAAGAAAGCGGATTGAAACCGGGATATTATTTACAATTATCGGAAGGGAAAAAAATACAATTGTTTTGTAAAAACAGCTACTCCTTGCAGCAACAGTTGTTGACCTACAGTTTTGATCTGAAAGTACGATATTATCTGTTATACAATAATCAATACTATACGGTAAAAAACAAAGCTTCGTTTTCCAAATTATTCACTCGGTATAAAAAGCAAATCAATCAATTTGCCAAAGACAAGCAATTGAATTTCAGTCGGGATAAAGAGGAGAGCCTGGTTTCTCTATCCGGTTATTGTGAAGAATTATTAACATCTTCGAACACACAATGAAACGATTCGTACTTTTAAGTATTTTTATCTCGTTATGGGGGCTGTTCAACGGAATAAGCGCGCAGCAAACCCTCACCTTGCCTAAAGACAGTATTTCCATAGAAGCTTTGCTGACCTTTTTGGAATCAAACGCTTCCTACCGTATTTATGCCGATCTTGACAGTTCTTTTACCGTCTTTATCGGAGACCGTAATGTTGCTCCCTTGGAATTATTGAAAAATGCGCTTATCGGTACGCCCTACAATGTTTCCGTTTATGGTAACAATATGTTTATTTTGAAAGGAGACGTGTTGGATACCAATCTTTCTCCGGCATTAATGTCGGAGACGCAACAACGGGATGCCGAAGCGGGAGAGCGGATGCAAACGGAAAGAGCCGACAAGCTGCCGGGGTTTGCCGGTTCGGAGAACTTAGTCTATTCAGTCGGGGATCCATACCTGAAGAATATTCCCGCTGTGGTGGTTTTGAAAGGAAAAATAGTGGATTCCAAAACAAAGGAGCCGCTTCCCGGCGTAAATATTGTTTTGAAAGAACCTTATACCCTTGCCGCTACCGATAATGCGGGGAATTACTCCATCCGCTTGCCTTCGGGACGCGTCCAATTGGATATCAGTGGATTTAATATTAAATCCTCTCGCCGTCAATTGATGCTGTACGACAGCGGGACATTAAATATCGAGCTTATCGAAGAAATTTATCAATTGGACGAGGTGGCTATCATCGCTCAACGAACAGACAATGTGAAAAGTATTCAAATGGGTACGGAAAAAATCCTGATGTCTAAAATAAAAAACATTCCTACGGCTTTCGGAGAAACGGATGTTTTGAGGGTGATACAGTCGTTGCCGGGAGTGAAAACGGTGGGTGAGGCATCCACGGGCTACAATGTGCGCGGCGGAGCAACCGATCAGAATCTCATACTCTTGAATAACGGTACCATTTACAATCCGAATCATCTTTTCGGTTTTTTCACCGCATTCAGTTCCGATATGGTGAAGGAAGCGGAGTTATATAAAAGCAGCATTCCCGCCCAATACGGCGGAAGAATTTCTTCCGTGCTGGATATTGTAGGAAAAGAAGCCGATAAAGAAAAATTCACCGGTTCGGCGGGAGTGGGGTTGGTGACAAGCCGACTTACGCTCGAAATACCCATCATCAAGAAGCGTACATCGATTTTACTATCGGGGAGGACCACTTATTCGGATTGGATTTTGAAGCAATTGCCCCAAAAAAGCGGATACAGCGATGGCACAGCGGGATTTTATGATTTCGGAACCGTATTCAGCCATCAATTCAACGAGAAAAATTATTTCAATGTTTACGGATATTACAGTCACGACCGTTTTGATTTTAACATTCATCAGAAATACGCTTATAACAACATGAATATTTCCGCAAAATGGAAGCGGCTGTTTAATAATAAGTTTATCGGGAATTTCTCCGTCGGATACGATCATTACGATTATATGAATATCGATTCAACGAATCAAGCGGCGGCATTCAAGTTGTCTTTCGCTATCAATCAACTGTTTGCAAAAGCCGATTTCTCTTACGATTTAGGAAAGCATACTTTGAATTTCGGATTGAAATCCATGCATTACGATATTAATCCGGGTACTTATGAACCGGAAGGCGCCAACTCGATAGTGAGTTTCGATAAACTGCAAAGAGAGAAAGCGCTTGAATCGGCAATATATTTGGAAGATCAGTGGAACATCACCGATAAGTTTTCGGTGACGGCAGGTATCCGCTATTCGATTTTTAACGCCTTAGGTCCGCGAACATATTATCAATACAACGCCGATATGTTGCCTTACGAAACCACGATTGTAGACACCCTGCATGCCGGTTCCGGTAAAGTGTTTAAAACCTATTCCGGACCCGAGTATCGCTTTTCGACGCGTTATCTGCTGAATGATAACCTTTCGCTAAAAGCCGGATTCAATACGGGAAGGCAATACATTCACAAATTGTCGAATACCATTATCATGTCGCCGACGGATACCTGGAAGTTGAGCGATACCAATATTCGTCCCCAAAAAGGCTGGCAGGCTGCTACCGGTTTGTATTATAATACACCCAAAAGAATCTGGCTCGCCTCGATTGAAGGCTACTACAAAAAGATGGACGATTATTTGGACTACCGCAACGGAGCCGTAATTTTGATGAACCCTCATATCGAAACAGATGTTGTCAATACCGAAGGATATGCATACGGAGTGGAGCTGTCGCTCAAAAAGGAAGTCGGAAAGCTGAACGGTTGGGTCAATTATACCTATTCTCGCACATTCCTTCGTCAAAGCGACCGATTAATCGCTAATCCGGTCAATCACGGAGATTGGTACCCTACGGATTACGATAAACCCCACGATTTCAAATTGACCGGCAATTATAAATTCACTCAGCGCTACAGTTGTTCCATGAACGTTGATTATAGTACCGGACGACCGACAACCATTCCCGCAGGACAATATTACAATCAGACCTTAGGAGTGGTGCAAGTGTATTATACCGACCGGAATACCTATCGTATCCCGAATTATTTCCGAATGGATTTGTCGTTCAATATCGAACCCAGCCACAAGCTGACTTTGTTGACTCACAGTTCTGTATCGTTCGGTGTGTATAACCTGACGGGAAGGAGCAATGCTTATTCCATTTATTATCTCTCGGAAGACGGATTAATCAAAGGATACAAGCTTTCCATTTTCGGAACGCCCATTCCGTTTATAACTTATAATATTCGTTTTTAATTGTATGAACTCGAAACTATTGTTCTGTTTATTCATTTTGGCGACGCTTTCGGTGGGATGCGTTTCCGAATTTAAAGCCGATTTGCCGTCTAACGACGAACAAATTTTGGTTGTGGATGGAAGTATCATGGAAAATACCGATGTATTGTTTTATTTAAGCAAAAGCTTCTCCATGGATTCTTTATATAACCCGTCGAAAGTTTTTGATATTGATGCGGTAATAACCATTGTCGGCAGCGACGGCTCTAAGAGTTTGCCGGCAACCTATCGGGGCAATGGCGTGTATGCGATACACACAGGAACATTGGATGATAATGTAAAATACGGCGTACAAATAGAGTATGACGGAGAAACTTATCAATCAACTCCTGCAAAGCCGCTGTTTACTCCCGAAATCGACAGTATTTCCTGGATACAGCCCCAAGAAGCCGGACCGCTTTTATTCCGCGTTTCCACTCACGACAACAGTACCGCAGAAGCCAAATTCTTTTTCTGGGATTATAAGGAAGATTGGGAGATTACGCCGGAATATTTCGTCACCTATTTTCTCGATCCGAAAACCAATACATTTTTTAACGTCTTTCCGGCACCTTATTATTATTGTTGGAAAAATAATGTTTCCAACCGGTATTTAATCGGTTCGACCGAATCCCTCAAAGAAAACCGGATCATCAACCATCAACTCTATCAAGGTGATCAAGTCGATAACCGCTTTTCGGTGCTGTATTGCGTGACCGTCAATCAAAAAGCAATCAGTAAAGGCGCTTACGATTATTATCAAAACAGAATCAAAGTGAATGAAGAGATGGGCGGATTGTTTTCTCCTTTGCCTTCCGAAGCAATCGGTAATATTACTTGTATTACAAATTCCTCAAAGAAGGCAATGGGATATGTGGAAGTCACCAAAAATACCACTCAAAAAAGAATATTTGTTTATCCTACTCAAATCACTCGTCCGCACTACTACAGTGATTGTATTACGATAAGCAATGATTCCGTACTCACCATATTAGATGAAATGGGCGGTACGTATGCCGATTTTTACGCGAGAGGATACCGCCCGATAACTTATTCGAGCCCTATAGCTTTCGACACTCCGAGCGAATGGGTGCTTGCTCCTTGTACCGATTGCCTTGCCAAAGGGGGGACGAAAGCTAAACCCGATTTCTGGCCCAACGATGATCAATAATTGAAAAGAAATGAGAACACTGCATCTGATAATAACCGGATTATTCTTCCTTTGTTTTTCGCTGAAAGCTGAAGAGCGGGTGTATGAACGTGTCTTTATCCACACGGATAACGATTGTTATGTTGCCGGCGAAGATATTTGGTTGAAGTTTTATGTTGTCACCGATAAATTCCTTCCCTCGAGTTTAAGCAAAGTCGGCTATGTGGAAATAAGCGATACCGAAAAACCCCGCATGCAATTGAAAGTGGCTTTGGAAGAGGGCAGGGGAGCGGGAAAGATTCGAATCCCGGCAGATATCCCTTCGGGCATTTATCGGTTAACGGCTTATACGCGTTATATGAGAAATGAAGGGAAAAAGGTTTTCTTCGAAAGCCGGATTGCCATTGTGAATGTCGGCTTGCCGTCGATTGCCGCTGCCAAACGATTCGAAACCGTTGAAAATTTCGATAAGCCGTCGGCGTTCGAAGAAGAACGTTCCTACAAGGACCAATCGATTATTGCCGGAATAAAAACCGATCGAAGCGCATACGGCAATCGGCAAAAGGTTGTTCTTTCGCTCAATAATATTCCCGACAATACAGCTGATTTGGTAATATCCGTCACCCGGAACGATTCGATCGTCAGCCTGCCCGAGCTCAACCGCGGGGCATGGTTGAAGCAAGTGAGGGATACTTTTCCTTTTTCTGATCATCTGCTTCCCGAATATGAAGGACATATCATCACCGCTCGCTTTGTTCCCGCTCCCTCGGAGCAACTCCGTGCGAGTCTTGCTTTCGTCGGAAACGATATTCGTTATTTTAACGGAAAGGTGAATCCCGACGACGGAACAATCAGTTTCTACACGGCAGGAATATTCGGTAAACAACAAATCGTAACATCTGCCCTATCGCTGTTGTATGATAATGCCCCCAATCGTGTTGATTTGATTAGTCCCTTTGATGAATCTTTGCCCGATTCTTTGCCGGTGCTGCAAATCCGACCGAATGAAAAACGCTTAATGGAGCGGTACATTGCCACGCAAATACGCGATAAAACAGACAATGACTCACTTGCCGAATCGGGCGCTTCTTCCGGTTATTGCACTTTCGATCCGGTTCTGACTTATGATTTGGATCAATATACCCGTTTTGAAACGATAAGTGAAACAATATTGGAATTTGTTAACAGAGTTCGCGTTTCCAAAGTCGGAGGCAATCGAAGAATCAAAGTGTTTATGAAAGAACTGCAAGCATTTAATCAAGGGAATACTTTGGTTCTCTTAGACGGTATTCCCGTTTATGATCATGACGCTGTCCTCGATTATAATCCGATGTACATAAAGCGGATCAATATTTACGACGAGAATTATTTGTTTGGCGGAGAACATTTCGAATGTATCGTATCTTTCATCACTCAGACCGGCAACTTGCCGTTTTTTCAATTGAGCCAAGGAGCGCAACTGTTCAATTACGACTGTCCACGACTTCCCCCGCCGTTTGAAAGTCCCGACTATTCGACCGATTTTATAAAAAATTCAAGAAAACCGGACTTTCGTCATACCCTGTATTGGAATCCCTTTGTTGAATCGACAAACAACCGACCCGCCAATCTTTCTTTTTATACTTCCGATTTATGTGGAGAATATAAAATTACCGTCGAGGGAATTACCGCCGACGGAAAAATGATTCGTGGAAGGTCTTATTTTCAAGTGACTTGTGACAAGTAACAAGATAAATATAAAAAAATTTGCTTAAGCTTACAACGTTTCGATGTCTTTTTGCATCTATAATATATAAATAATGTTATAATTATAAAAATTAATAAAAAAGAAATCGATTCATGAAAAAAGCATTTGCACTAATCGGAATACTTTTATGTACGACGGTCTTTTTCTCTTTCTCTCAAGAGCCTCCGGGAAAGGGGAAGTTTATCAATTTCACCGAAGGCGGAGTGCTCATTGGAAACTCGGAGAATCAAAAAAAAGCTCCCTTCATTTTCCACTCATCGTTGAATTATGTGTTATATAAGAACTTATCAGCCGGCATCGGCACCGGCGCAGAGTTCTTGAAAGAAACTTATTTGCCCCTAACGGCAAATATTCTCTACCAATTCGGAAACAGAAAAGCTGTTTATCCTTTTGTTCGCTTTCGCGCCGGTTATGATATCGGATTGGAAAGTACGACCTATTCCGAAAATTACATTTATTATTCGTATTCGTCGATCACTTCTTCTTATCCTTCTTATCCCTCGCAGGAGAAGCTGAAAGCGGAAGGCGGTTGGATGATCGATCCGTCGGTCGGTATTATTGTCTATACCCGCGCAGGATTGGGATTTACCTTGTCGGCAGGATACCGGCATCAAACATTGAAATATTCGGGAAAAAACGATTACCTGTTCCGTGCTGAATACAATCGACTTATGCTTGCTTTAGGTGTCACCTTTTAATAATTACAACAATGAAAAGAATATATATTTACATGCTTTGCCTTTCCGGCGTTTTATGCGCTTCGTCCTGTATGGACAAATATTCGGTAGAAATGATGATGAACGTTCCGGTTTATATGGATTATTCCACCTTGCGATCCTCGGTTAAACAGTCGCAATCGCGCGAATTGGTTAATCCGGGAAAAATATGTTTCAAAGACCGGTATTTGCTGATCGTGGAATATCGTGAAGGAGTTCACGTGATTGACGTATCCGATCCGGCGAACCCTCAAAACAAAGTGTTTATCGAAATACCCGGATGCGTTGACATAGCGGTGAAAGACAACGCCCTCTATGCCGACAGCTATGTCGATTTGGTGACCATTGATTTGTCCGATATGGGAAACCCCAAAGAAATAAGCCGGCTGAAAGATGTTTTTCCCTACACGATTCCCACGGCAGAGGATGAAACATTGCCTTATGCCGGCGTGGAACAGGAAAAAGGAGTGGTCATTTCCTGGCAGGCAAAAAAGGAAAAGCAAGAATTGGAAAATCGATATTATCCGCAATATCCGATTTATGGTTTTTATACTAACAGCCTCAGCGACAAATCGGCCGGATTTGCCTTGAGCGCTACGACAACCGGAACCTCCGCTGCCTCATTCGGCAAAAACGGTTCGATGGCTCGTTTCGGATTATACGACCGTTATCTTTATGTCGTTAATAATTACCTGTTGTATATGTTTGACGTGGAAAATGCCAATACGCCGGTTAATGCGGGAACTCAAGCGCTCAACGGAAATATGGAAACTTTATTCGTATACGACGATCATTTATTTTTCGGAACGCCCAATGGAATGATGGTCTATAGTTTGAGTGTGCCCTTGAGTCCCGTTTATGTGCAAAATTTTTGGCACGTAACCGCTTGCGACCCGGTTGTCGTTCAAGACGGCTATGCCTATATCACTTTGCGAAGCGGAAACGGATGTCAAAGTACGACCGTGAATCGCTTGGATATTGTGAAATGTTCGGACGATTACAAACAATTCGATTTGGTCTATTCGCTTAACATGGCACAACCTTACGGATTAGGCATCGACGGTAACCTGCTCTTTGTTTGCGACAACGGATATACCGGATTGAAAGTGTTCGATGTCACCGTCAAGGAACAAATACGGTTGTTGGCGTCCTTTCCCGATATTCAAACCTACGATGTCATTCCTGCCGACGGCTATTTGTTTATGATCGGAAACGACGGCTTTTATCTCTACGACTATTCGGATATAAACCACATCCACCAAATCGGACAAATTCCCGTTGAACACGGATAACGCAAATTCAGGTCGGATTTGGATGATAACGAAAATTTGATTTCCTTTGCCAATTAAATTTTATCATTATGAACATATACGATGCCGATAAACAATTCGAACTAACGGGATTGAATTTACCTCCCGTAATTGAACCCAAAGGACTTTATAAACCTTGTCTGATTGAGGGGAAGTATTTGTATCTTTCGGGACACGTTCCGTTAAGAGACGACAATACACTGATCGTCGGTCGTGTCGGGAAAGAATTAACGAAAGACGAAGGGAAAACGGCTGCCCGTCAAGCCGGGCTGACCATGCTTGCGACCATTCGTAAGAACTTGGGCAGTTTCAACCGGATAAAAAGAGTAATCAAAATACTCGGCTTGGTCAACAGTGTACCCGAATTTGAACATCATCCTTATGTAATCAACGGATGCAGCGAATTATTCGCCGATGTTTGGGGCAGGGATAATGGGGTAGGGACACGAACTGCGATGGGAGTCGGTTCTTTGCCCGACAACATTCCGGTGGAGATTGAAGCCGTCTTTGAATTATTTCCCGATTCCTGATTCAGTATCGAGATATATCAATGTCATTTGCTAATCGTGGGCTGTAGCGCAGATGTATAAACACATAAGCGCTACACGCTTTCTCGTGAAAGAGTCCCAATAGTCGTTCCTAAAAAAATCGACTTTTATCGAATTCTGTCGAGTTCGGTCAAAATTTCCCCAATGAAAGTCCTTGAAATTAATCCGCGCGTTGCAAAGGTCAGAGTTCCTGACCTCGTTTAGTTATATTGTTGAATACGAATAAAGTATTATTTTTGCAGAGGAAACGGGGATGTCCTTGTTTTTTAAAATCTCAGTTATGCCTCAAGCAACATTACCTCTG
>Ga0123354_10013871_pt1 | contig 12529 bp, 12 predicted proteins | sample TergutLab28metaG_2_FD_97872 | JGI IMG/M metagenome (GOLD analysis project Ga0123354, IMG submission 97872) | Labiotermes labralis P4 segment gut microbial communities from Petit-Saut dam, French Guiana - Lab288 P4 | ecosystem: Host-associated > Arthropoda: Insects > Digestive system > Gut ... | reverse complement strand
GCACATATATAGTCTTTAATAATCTAAAATTTACATTAAAACACTTAAAACGCTCCTACATGTTTCGATCATACGATCATCCTCAGGGAGCATACTTTATTCCTTGCTAAAGTTACAATTTAAAACACTCAGTGATTTATTTCATTATATTATTTTCGTGCTGTGGCAGCATGTCGTGTGTTATGTGTGAGTCGTACGCTGTTCAGTTGAGACCGGCTGTCGATGTGTACATCTCAAATGAACAGCGTATTACTCACACATAACACACGACATGCTGCCACAGCACCAAATTAATATAACGAAATAAATAACTGAGTGTTTTAAACTGTAACTTTAGCAAGGAACAAGGTATGCTCCCTGAGGTTGATCGTATGATCGAAACATGTAGGAGCGTTTTAAGTGTTTTAATGTAAATTTTAGATTATAAAAAAATATATATGTGCATTTGTTGGTGTGTTACTTAAATAAACTATGTTACTGTTACAATAAGCACAGTTCCATGACCATTTATCACAGCAACCCTCAAAACGTTATTCTTTTGAATGCACAACTTCATTCCAAGTAGTACTAATACTTGTAGCAAATGCTATTCACTTCTGTTGTCATTAGATGCATATGGTATGATACCTATATGAATGTATGTGCTACTGACTTTATATAGGGCTATTCACCTAACTGTTCAAGAAATTACATAAAATCATACCTCATTCTGAAAACTGTAAGTTTGTAATTGATGTGGTTGAAAAGAGATCCCAGTAGTCCCCCAATAGCACCCATTATCACAAATATGGGTAGCTCATATATATCATATGAGATATTTTCAAATTTGCCAAAGTTGAGAAGTCCAGCATACGACAGGTCCCCTGGATGACCATGGTACGTACTTAACACCACATTCAGGGTGAATGTAGATATGATTGATGCAAAGAAGATTCTCCAAGTCAAACCCTGATTCCAGAAACTTGCCCCTTCCTCCAGACTGAACAGCACACCACCTGCAGCAAAACATGCCACAAGTTAACAATTTAGGTTCAGGAAGGCTAAACAGAATACACATTGCTACAGCAACCATCATTTGCTGAAGCAGAGGACCTCATACCCTCTCTGAGGAAAAATATGTAAATGCTAGAGAGGAACTTCTCTTGGCATTGCTGATGACAAAGTTTTCCCGGATACGACTCTCTGCCAATTACTAAATAGTTAACCATGTTTCAGAGCAGCTGCTGCCCCCTTCTTCAAGGTCCTTTCCATATTCTTGGACTTCTCAGATATGGATGACAAATGCAGCAAGCTCCTCCAAAATGCTGGTTATATACCAATTGGCAAGATGTTGTACCCCAGCCCAAGACTTCAGTATTCATTAGTAACTGCATGGATGGTTATCTCCAGCACTGAATTTCTTTAACAATTATTTCACTTTTCCTACATGAGATGTCATAAATCTTCATTCAATATTTCTTCCATTCAAGCATTCTAAAATATTCAAATACAAAATATTGTTTATGTTACATGTATGCTATGATCAAAACAACTGCTAACAACAAATGGCAGATACAAATGCTGGCTTCCATAATACACCATAACCTGTGCACATATCTTATCAGCATAATTTTCCAGATTGTATAGTGTGACAAACGAATGAGCATGTAGCACTGACAGAACAAAAATGATGGTGAAAATCTTAGGTATGTGGATGAAAACCTGGACCTCCATGTTGAGAGGGCAGCAACAAACCAGCTGTGATCTTTATGGAAGCCACCCCATAGTGTTTATTACTAAATTAACTACAATTACTCAGTCTAATGCAATGCAGATTAATTTCAATTCAAATTGTGCTTATACATGTGTACTACATGTTTCGGCCTGCACTTAGGCTATCATCAAACATGTCGACACAAAAATTTTACAAAGTATGATAAAATAAAATCTAAGGCGCCCCTTGTTTACAGCCACCATTTTTTTTATGTTAAATCACAGAATATAAAATATAAAGTATAAAAGTATATGACCTAACTAATTTTTTAAAATGTACAGGGGTGCTGATAAGTCCTCAGCCTGACCAGAAAGGAAACCAGTTAAAGTTTGTGTCAAAATGGCGTGAATTTCCTTCGGCGCTTTGCCTTGCAGGAAAAAAAACTTGATGACACCTCGTGTCTCAATGTTGTTGAAATCACGCATGTCCCTTACATGCTTCTGAGCTTCTTTCCTTCCTGGTCGGGCTTAAGGACTTTTCAGTACCCCTATATATACAGGGTTATTCATAAGTCCGTGAAACATTTTAAAAATTCGCAACAAATAAACTACTCAACAGATCATGGTAGTTCTTACGCCGATAGAGAAACTCTCCAAGTTTTTTTACATATTTCACAGATGCTCAATGTGTCCACCTTTGGTAATACGGCAGACATCTATGCGATAGTCCATCTCATTCCACACGCATGTCAGAATATCACGGTCAACCAGAGCCACAGCAGCGGTGATACGGTTGCGAAAATCTGGAGATTAGCAGGGAGTGGAGGCACAAAGACAGTGTCCTTCGCAAACCCCAGAAGAAAAAGTTGCACGGGGTTAAATCCAGGGACCAGGGTGGCCACCACATTAACGCGTCATCTTCGTTTACTGTGCGTCCTATCCACCTTTGTGGCAAGTTTCGATTCAGATACCCTCGCACATCTTTGTAGTGAGCCAAAGAGCCGTCGTGTTGAAAGATGTAATCATTACTGTCTTCATTCAACTGTGGCATCAGCCAGTTTTCTAACATGTTTCACGGACTTATGAAAAACCCTGTGTGTATATATATATATATATAAAGACTTTTATTAGATTTAAGTCTTCCCACTACAATACAAGGACCAAATTCAAGAAGAGTCTTTATATAGACATTTTTAAAAATTATTTAGTTCTTTGATATTTTATGTTATATTCTATGTTTTAACATTATAAAAAAAAATAATGACTGTAAACAAGATGCCCCTTAGATTTTATTGTATCTTCCTTTGTAAAATTTCTGTATTCACATGCCTGATAACGGCCGAAGTACAGGCTGAAACATGTAGTAGAGGCCAGCTGAAATGTGACAACGCACGCCCAGAAACCAGATTTCATCTTTCGTCGAAACAGACAAGTTCATTTAAATCGGCCAGGGAGCGTCAGTTCAGTTGACTACTGTCAGCCGAGGTGTGCGCATCAGCGATATTAATGCCGGATACACCATGTTCCGAGGTAGTGTCAAGGGTACTGGCTACCCACTGCATTTGCCAGTTTCCACTTCACTACCCCTCCTGTGTGTCACCGTTTGTCATCGTATTTCAACTGCAGTCTACACATGCAGAAGCTCAATTTGAATTAAAATAAACCTGTCTTGTGTTCAACTGAGTAACTGTACTTTATTTAACTATCTATGCCATGACATGGCCTAACCTGCACATGAACGAACACATGTAGCATTAACAATCATGGAAGATGACAAAAACCTCGAATAAGACCAGAAAAGTACATAAAAAGCTGTACCTGCACAGCACAACTTCAGCATCTTAATGAGTCTATAAGCAATAGGAAACTGCAAAGGAGAACCACTCAATCACTCCGGTGAAGATATTTGCAGGTTCAAAAGACTCTCTGTCATTGAAGCTCAAATACATTTTAAATAACCCCAGTTTCATGGGCCATTGTAATTTCAATGGAATCCGCATGACTGTTAGAAGTCTGTTCTCACGTAAGTCTAATAAAGTCATCTGTGCTCATTAAAGATCATTCCATGAACACGACTCGGGAACTCAGAACCAGACAAACATGACTGTGAAGGAAACTAGTAATGTTTACTTTGGTGACCAACAGGCAAGATCAGAAGACACAAATACAAAGTCTTGTTATTTAGCTTTAGGTTTCTGTGACCGTGCATCGTGAGCAAATTGTGAAATGATAGAGAAAACCAACAAGATGCAACAGATGTTTATTTTTAACAATATCTCAACATATTTAATACCCACACTCACAAAAGCACATAATGTGCAACAGGATACAGGAGAAAGCAAAAAAGAAACAGATACACAAATACAAGAAAGGGCTGTAAGAAACAAAACAGTGGAGTACTGGGGGGACCTGCAACAGACTGTAATCAAATGGCAATCACAATGGAATAAAGGTGGAAGATGCACAAAAATGAAAAAGGGGGGAGGGAGGGAGGGAGGGACAAAAAATGAAAATGAGACAAGAACAAATCACACGGGGAACAAAATCCAAAATCATAATGTTACGCAAGATCCAAACATCATAAAGATGCATGTGGAACCAAACATACAGTCTTTTGAATAAGTTTTACACATGGGAGGTACCAGATACCCGTCAGTATATACACCATTAAGACGTTAAATAAATTCTACCAACTTGAAAGTCCGAGGACTAGGAGTGGGAAAATACATAGAAGGGAGTAAGGAATAATGGGCAAGTATCCAAGAACAGCACTCATGTGAGACAGAAAACTAGAGAAGGCTTTTGGGATTTTCCACTTCAGTGGTAATGTTCCTGCATGACGATGAAAGTGCAACCTACAATAATTCAAAATTCCTGCGTCTGATTGCATAATAACCTGAAGAGGAAAGAGTTCAATTGGAGTGGTACTTTCATAAGAATCTGTACAAGCTCACCCACTGGTGCCCCAAATGCAGCTGCTACTCCAGCTGCTGCTCCACCCGAAACAAAGTCTCGTTTCTCATGGTCTTCACGAAAATACTTGAAGATCCTTAAGTCTCGACGGAATGTGGTGCTTTTCCCTTGTGAAATGCCAGCTGCAACAACAGCCCCCGAGTGGATCATTGGACCTTCCTGTTGACAAAACAATCCACGTATAATAAATTAACTCCGAAGTACCATTCCCTTTCAAAGTCAACGGTTAATTGACTGGGCAAGGAATTCCCTACATTTAACACATCTGAAGATTCATAACCATATTCACAAAATCCTGCCAATGGGACACTATTCTTAACTGCTTCGATTCAGTTCACAATTCTACACGATCATCCTTCGTAACTTTGTTGTCCCGACGTGCTCAGTCTGGTAGGTGATACTCTTTTGGGAAACGGATGTGGTTCACCGAATCACATATAGTTTTAATTGTTTCTTTTTTACTTGCTGTTTTATTTACTCAATTTATTCTTGATATAAAATAATGTAGCACTATATCCAGTAAAATAACTAGATCATTTCTAGGAAACCAACACAATCACTTCTCTGTACTCCCTCACTCACACCACACTCATACGCGACGGACTTCCTTACTGGACTGCTAGCGTCCAATATCAGCTCCTAACGTTTTCTCATTTAAATCTCTCCCCTCCTACCTATCACCAACGGTCCCGAACATACATTGACAGATTAACTTAAAATGCATGCCATGAACTGTCTGTAACTGACGCCAGCAATTCTAAGAGACAACTATACTAAAAATGATCGGCTACACAATGAACCATTTTTTAACATCACACTTCATTCTTTGCCCAATTTTCCTACAAGGTTTTCTAACCAAATTTTGTACGAATTTCTCATTTCACAATCAGGAACTTTTATTTCTTACCAACAGCCATTTGTCATATACGTGCGACAAGAAATTACAGAACATACACATTCCGACACCAAATTACAGAACATACACATTCCGACACCAAATTCAGTGTCACTAAAGCTTGTACAGCGAATCCTTGTCAGTCCAAATTTGTGGCACAGGTCATCCGGCATAAGTGATAATCCAGACTAGTGAAGCAAAAGATAACTCTAAAAGACAAAAAAAACTTAGAATACCTATAAATGGAAAATTTAATGATATACGTAGTGCTGATCTTGTAATTAAGTACATAAGTATCAATTTGCAAAATACCAAAATAAATTTTAAAAAAATATTACTATAGAGCCTTTACTTAAAAACTGAAAAAGACACAACAGATACATTTATTCATTGAAGCAGACTCAGAAGTTTTACTTTTTTTTTTTAACGTAATAATCCAGGTTTGAAGAAACTGTCAAGTTTTTTCTCAACAGATCTCTGCTGCTGTTCTTTGATTAGGATCTCCCTCACAGTTCTTAGTGTTCATAATATGCCTGCAATTCTGATCTGTTGAAGAGCCCACATCATTGATTACTGCATCAATGCCATCTTTAGTACAGCTAAAAATTTTCTCCTTAAATGCAGATTCTTGTGGTTCAACTAGTTCATTATCAGATTCTTCTAACATGACAAAAGCCTTAACACCTGCAGCAATTTCTTCCTCTCTCAGATGCTGCAATCCAGGGTCTCCTTCAACCAGTCAACAAGACTGAACAAGCAAGACTTGGCAGCGACGTAACGTAAGTTCCGTCTCTCTTTGTTCCATCATCAGCACACAGTAACTCAGCTGCCTTCCTACATCATTTGTGTCTTTTACAGTATGTACTCAAAATTTTTAGTACATCAATCCAGATTAGCTGACATCTGGATTAACTACGACTGGATTAACCTTTTGACACCTAATGTCAACTATAGTGGTCATACCGCACCGCTAACCTCTAAAGTTGCATTTTATATATTTATTCAACAAATATAGGTACTGAATATTTTAAACATGGTATATGCTCTCTGTTACTTTCTCTTCAAAATGCAGTTTGTTTCATAATTCTAACGTATTTGGTTCCTGTATTATTCACATTTTATATACAGGGTGTCCTAAAATTAAAAAAAAAAAACTCCGGCGCCAAAAGGTTAACAAGGGCTTACTGTATTGGTTACAGTTCATGTTCTGACTTATGGATTAACTGTGACCAGATATAGTAAGGGTTTCATGTATTGGTTACACACCTGTTAATGTTCTGCATACTGTGTCATTATATAAATTACATTTATTAAGCAAAATATCAATGACCTCTTACACCTGGGTAAAAGAATGCATTTTGAAAAATAAACATAATTTACCTACACGAATGGAATTTATTACTATTCTATTAGGGGCACTGTAACGTCCACTACATTTGCTATCTAATATTTAAAGACAAAGGTAAAACATATCAGTATTAAATTTCAAAATCCGCCAAAATTATTATATTTGCTAATAATCCCTCAAATATCTATTAGTTCCAACGTTTTTGATTTTTGAGAAAAATGAGTTCATACCCCTTTCACTTTTGTTAAACTTTGGTGCCTAACATCAGGTATACCCATCACACAATACTCAAAATGCTGAATGCCAGGTTTTAGACGAGAGCATTTACTGACCTTCCTTATGGCAGCTCTGATGTAAATGCCAGTCTTCCGTAGGCCCCACCAGCACTTACTTCTAGTGCCAAAGGATTAATAACAATTTATACACTGTCACACTACTTTCATTTCGTCATGCTACTAGCATGTTGTTCACTCAGACTGGAGTGTGACAACAGACAGACGACTCTAGCACCACTTCACATTATTGAGTCCATGTTGTTTGTATGATGTTTTATTCAGGCTGTCGCACAACCGCAGACTGTATCACTCAGTTAAATGTAACTGTAGTATATTTGTAGGTCTGCAGAATTATTGTAGTTCACTTCTTATAGGACAGAGATATGTGTGTATTCTGTACTTACTGTGCACAGCGTTCATGCTCACATAGCATTATCAAGGCTGCATGTGCCGTAACTTATCACTCTGTTACTGCAACCCTCTCCTCAGTGATCCCAGCATTCTCTTTGTTCAGTAATATGCCGAACAAAACAACTGCAGTTGAAGTACGCTGCTTGCTCAAATTTGTACAATCAGTCCATTTGGTCTGTCTCAAAAATAGACATTTTACACGGTCTGTTCATCAAAATCAGCAATGGCTGTAACCGAATAATGTGCCTGCCTGAAATTACAACTGTGTCCTTAATTCCGCAACTGCCAGTTTTGTTGTTGTATACCACAAATTCCCCACAGATTTTATTGTAAGTTATGTTTGTTAAGTCAAAATTTCAAACACAGTAACTATACAAACTTAAGGTTATGCTTCACAAATTTAACATACATGTGAATTACAAAGTAAGTTCTACAACACAATTAAAATGCAACAGGAATGATAATGACTGTTGATGATGATGATGACGATGACTACAATGATGATGATGTCATTAGGTATGTACTTACTTACTTACTTACTTACTTACTTATTTACTTACTTACTTACTCACTCCATGGAGCAGAGTCCTTCTTGAGAAGCTAACTGGTTCGCAGCTAGTTAAAAAAGTCCCCGCATTTCATGGAACCCGAAGGTTCATTACTGCATTCACAAGTGCCCACCACCTGTCCCTATCCTGAGCCAGCTCGATCCAGTCCATACCCCCACATCCCACTTCCTGAAGATCCAGCTTAATAGTATCTTTCCATCTATGCCAGGGTCTTCCAAGTATATGTCTATGAAAGCAAGCTTTACAAGTTCTGCCCAACACTCCTGATTTCCTGATCGTAATACACACTCTGGCCATTTCGCAGCACAAACATAAAAACAGACCTTGTTCTTGTCCATTTTCTGTTCTTCGTCTTGCTTTCTCCATACACGAACTTTTTTTTAGTTTACAAAGGGACAAAATGGCCTTCGGTAAGCCCGCTTTCATATGCTTTACTGTAATACGCTACATACACCTCAATATCCGAGAAATCTCTCCCACCTCAAACCTACCACAAAAGAAACACAATATCACTAGCAACAACAGTCACAGTAAGGTGCTGACATAAAGCTCCAATGCACTTGTAGCCACTTCACATTGTGTGAACACATTTTGGTTCCAGAAATTTTAGCTTCTATAAAAATGAGCTGCCGTGAGGGTGTGGGTAACTTTCCTACAAGAATCCCCATCTTCTGAAATATTCTCTCACTTCCAGTGCCTTCTGCTTTATTGTATGGCCACAAGATTTATACACATTATACACAGCCCACTCCATAAAGAAGTGTGTCTTATATGCTAGCAAGTGGCATGCAAAATGTTACAATCATACCTTTCCAACAGCAAGTCCACCGACAACAGACGAGATGACCCCGATCACTTTCACAAAGAGAGTCTTTATCCGAACTACACGTGGGATCTTCACGCCATTCAGGTAACATTTCACCTGTGGAATTCCACTTCCTGCAGCAGTTGGCTGAAACAAGATAAAATCATAAAAAGGACTGTGTTCTTCCGGGACGTGATGCCGCATCAGTTTGTAATACCGACATCTTCAAAACAAGTAATATAATAATCGTCAAAGGCTGATATGTCACTTCACAGCATGACCTTCAACATCAGTGGTCAACATGTCACTCTAGGACCTATCAATCTTTGAAGATGAGGAGAATGCACGGCCTCAAAACATTAGGAGCCAACTGCCCACTGATGCATCGTCTTCTTCTTCTTCAGACACTGAACTTCCTTTAGTGGTTTAAAGTTATGGCCTTCTCAACGACATCTTTCCATTTCCCTCAATCTTGGACGCAAGTTATCCAATTTTTAACCTTCATTTGGCAAATTTTCTGTTAGACATTATCCTCCCATTGGTACTTTGGGTCTTCCTTGTGATCTTTTGATAAGAGGATTCCATTTAAATATCATAACTGTTTTGATATCTGGCATTCGCTGTATGTGATCAAACCAGCTTAGTCTTTGATATAACTGACTACATCTTTGTTTTATCGGTTCATCTAATTCTTTGCTAGTTTTAATCCTCCATATTTGATTTTCTTTCGTAGGCCCAAATATTCTTCTTAAAATTTTCCTCTCAAAGACCAACAATTTCTGAATTGTAGTTTCTTTCAGCACCCATGTTTCAGAGGCATATGTCACTATTGGTCTTATGGCAGTTCTGTATAATACTGATGTATCATCATATTCCAGAAAAACAGGATCCACAGCTATGGGGCTGCAACTACTTCCAAACCTAAAAATCACAAATGTGTGACGGACACTGAACTGCCACAACAGAAGGCACATGTTGTTTGTTAACTGCCACATTTAACATCACACTATAAACAGTGAAACTTACATTCGGTTGGTGAGTAATAAGATGATAATTACAAATAATGACCTGGTAAGAATATTAGATAAACTATTCATCCTATTTTAAGGTACACCACAGTACACCGTGTGTTGATACATTTGTAATTATGATAACAACAGAACTGGTTATTGAAAATGGTTAAAATTTTGTGACAGTCCGCAGTAGTGCCTGGAAATAGTTTGGAGGAGGAAGTAAAGCTTCACGTCCAACTTGGTACACAAAATGCTGACACTGAAAGGTCTTCCACAAATAAAGGCTTTTGTTGAACAAAACCTCATGACCAATCCTGACCACCATTTGTAATAACATGTCAGATTTCAGTCTGGATGGAAGGCTGGGGAAGAGTGCCTACAGTTGTGGTGCTAGGTCTCTGATGCTGATGTGGGACTACATGATGGCCAGAAACAGCATGCAGAAATCCCGAACCACATGAGCAGTGTATGGTGTGGCACACCCAGCCCAATTGCTGTAACTTTGAAGTGAAACATCCCCGTTGTGTTGATCAAATCACGGTCAAACACAACTTATATTTGCTATGGGTGGTTTACAAATCTATCAACAACTACATGTTTCGGCCTCTATACTTCCCATCCGCCCACAGCTACGACATTTGTGGAGTCCAATCTCCACAGCACAACAGCCACGAATTAACATTCACGGAACAGAACAGGATCCAGCAGTATTAACCAGAACATCCCTGGCAAGAACCATACACTTTGTACCAGTGACCACAACCTAATAAATCTTCTTTCTACTATACAGCTACAGCGGTACTCTGTATATTGACATCACCGCATTTAATGTTATTTGAAAAAAATGTCTTAAATGTGAACGAGATCTCGTCAAATAACAGTCACACTGTATATTGTATGGTTAGCCTTATAACAATTAAGAGTACAACCTGATGATGGCCAATATAGAGGCCAAAACATGTAGTTGTTGACAGATTTGTAAACCACCCGTAGCAAATATACGTTGTGTTTGTCTGTACTCCTACCTAATTGCCAATTGCTGTAAGTTGAAGTATGAAGTCATTCTGCAGCATCAATATCAATCTGCTGCTTCACTGAGGAAAAAAGGTACAATTAAATCACAGCAACCCACTCAAAGACTTCCTCTCCAGACCATTCTTTTGTAATGGAACAGAAACAGATGTCTGGCAGTCCAAAACAACACATCTTGGCCAGAAGCAGTCATATCCAAATGAAAATAAACGTCGCAGAGTACAACCAACAAGATTCAATGTTTCACAATTTATTTAATTCCGTAAGACGCTCTGCATGTTTCAGACGGTTCTTCCGTCCAACATCAGGAGCTCAAAACCGCACATACAGTGTCAGGTATTTGTCAGACCAATACCTGACGCTGTATGTGCAGTTTTAAGCTCCTGATGATGGGTGGAAGAACTGTCTGAAACATGTAGAGTGTTTTACGGAGATAAATAAATTGTGAAATGCACCTTGTTGGTTCGAATATATTAGCAATGCACAGACGTAAGGTAAAGCAGTCCCGTTACAGGCCTGGAGTGGCCCAGAGGGTTCCAGGAAGTTAAGGTTCCCAGATTTCATGACAACGGCACAGGATGGTGGTAAGGTTGTCGGCCTTACGCACCGGCTGCCTTTACCCCCAGGAAATGCTCCTGGTACTCATTTCTTTTAGAGGCTGAGTCGACCCCAGGGCCATAGTGCAATCGGAGGGATTTTATGTCAATGAAAAATTCCAATGACACCAGCTAGGATCAAACCAGCGACCTTCCAATTTGTAGCACAGCAACTTAACCACTGTGCTACCGTGGTCCCCAGATGTGCAGACCTATGAATGTTAAATTTAAAGAAAATAAACTTCTTCTCAAAACCAAATGTTGTGCAATGTGGCATTTTCAACCAAGCAGTGAATTCAAAATGCCTTGCTTACCTTCATCTGACAGTTTACACAGTACTGGCACTACATATCAAAACACCTTCAAATAATGTATTTATGGAATCAATCACCAAGATATCTCAAGTTCAACAGCTGCTTCTCTGATTGATTTGCCTGGACTACACTGCACTGAGGCGGTGTAGTCCAGTGTACATCTAATGGGACAATTTTGTCCTATTCATGTTGACTATTAATATACAAAATATACGCTTCAAACAAAATTTGTAGGTACATTTACGGTTTACTTTAATACTGATTTCCACATTTCTAGCTCCAATGCTTCGTTACTTACCTACATTGAACTGAAAGCTAAATAATGATTTCATGTGACATAGTGTGATTCACATTCTACAATAAATTACCACCGTAAGTTGCACATTCTTTGAAAACTTATCGGAACAAGGATATCGGGACCGTTATGTAAGCAACATTAATGACACCCCAATTTCAGACATTCACTGCCATCCTGGAATTACTGATGACAGGAAGCTGGAGAGTAAATCATGTGGCCTCGAACGGCATGACATTTACAGAATAATGAACATCCATCAATAGATACAAAATTTATTATGGGGAGATAAAAATATCTAAAATCTGGCT